>Ga0209934_1000137_pt1 | contig 250974 bp, 214 predicted proteins | sample ThiBiot_750_plan_2_FD_183950 | JGI IMG/M metagenome (GOLD analysis project Ga0209934, IMG submission 183950) | Wastewater bioreactor microbial communities from Cape Town, South Africa - Thiocy_expt_750_plan (SPAdes) | ecosystem: Engineered > Bioreactor > Thiocyanate-remediating >...
AACTCCTTACTTAAAAAATCTTTTGGGATATCCATAATAAACTCTTTTGATAAAATTATACATAAATGAAAAAACTACAAGTTTTCCAACCTGTAGTTTTCATTTACACAATATCTTGGACACTGTCTTCTGCGTAATGGAAAGTTTGGGCAATTTAAGGGTTGTAGCAATTACCCAAGATGTAAATACACTATACACTCCTAATCAAGTCAATATAGGAATCTATATAAGGTTTTATTCTCTCAAGAAACTAGCTTTACAATATCTTATTGGAGTCTTATTCTGATTATATAATTAAGAATTGTCTCTTCATTATTAGCTAACTCTCTTTTTAATAAATCTATATTACCTATTTGTTATCTAAGAAGTTCATTATTATTTCAAATAACTCATTAATCGTGAGAAGTTAGATGAGATAATATTTTCAACATCGCAATTGGTAATATTCCATTCTTGAACTAAATAATTAATTACTGAAGATATTTCACCTGGTTTTAAAGGTAGATTTCTCACTTCCACAAATGGTCCATCCGTTTCTGTCAATATATAATGTTTTGGTATTTTAGATATTATCTTTCTGCCTGACATAGATTTTACCATTGCAGGATTGATTGAGAAGAAATAACCAGCCTCTACAATCGAATCTATAAGATTCAATCCTCCAGAATACCAATGGAAAATTGCAGATTGTATATTATTTTTTATCAAAAGATCTAAAACTTCTTTTTCAGCCTTTCTGGAATGAATACTTAAAATTTTTTTTTGTTCTGAAACAATCTGTAGTATTTTAGAAAAAGTTTCTATTTGAATATCTTTGGTAGATATACCTTCTTTAGAAAAATCCAAACCAATTTCTCCGATATATGATGTTCTACTAATATTTTTCAGAAATAAATCAAATTCCTTTGCGTGTAAATCTGCCATTAAGGGGTGCATACCTAATGCTAATCGGATTTTTTTTAATGACTGAAAATATGGATATCCCATTTCAAAATGGCTTGGAAGATTAGTCATAGCTAATACCGTAATATTAGCTATGACAGAATCTTGTAAAACTTTTCTCGGGTTGGGATATAAATCTATATGGCAGTGTGTGTCAATAATCATCTCAAATTCAACTCTATTTTCACAAATTCATTTCCCTTATCTCTAAATAGTTGTAGGACTTCTTGTTTTGATCTTAATACCATTTCTGCATATTCAGTAAGGTCACTAAGATCTATATTACCATTAACTAATAAATCTCTTTTCATTTTTTCTAATGAAATGTTTTTCTTTAAATAGCTGAATAGGGCAGGTAAATCATTATTCCCCATAGTTATAACTTTAGTAATAAAATTCCCATAGTGGTTTTCATTGTCTAAGCCAGCCTTATTCAATGCAGCTCGTCTATATATACAAGGCATACATCGTCCACAATTGTGCATCTCGCTAGGATTATCAAAATGGTATTGCCGTCTTCCTCTTTTTCCACAAGAAACCGAATCTTGAAAAATAATTTTTAGAAATTTGAGATTTGAACATTCAAGAAACATTTCTCCTTTGGTCTTAAATGTATATGGATTATGTATTCTAGTGAATAAGCCTAATTCAGTAAGTAGTTCTTGAGTATTCTTTAAAACATAGGGATGAGTTGTTCTTGTACTCAAAGAACTCACTCTTGATGGAGTAAGGGGATAGTTAATTGAAATCGTTCCATTTTCAGGGATTATCAACTCATCAATTGGAGACAAATAACAACCTAAACCAATGAAAAACAGGGAACGACTACGGTAGTTGTTTTCTATTACTATTTTGTTTCCTTCTATATCTTTTCTAGACAGTGCCAATTTTGATTGTATCCAATATATTTTATTCGGATATTTAGTTATTAAATGTCTGAACAACTTATTCTGGTCTCCATTTGGTCCCGGAGATTTTGAATCAAAATGAGAGAGCAAAAGTATTCTTTCACTATCTTCTAGCTTTTCTAATTCATCAATAACACCTATTAAAGAATCTAATCCTCCAGAAAAAAGACTTACTGATTTAATTGAATCTATTACATAGGCCGGTGGATTTTTCCTTCTTCTAGACAAAGGACGTGGATAATAAAGTGTATCTTGTATATTTTGTCTAAAACGAACAAGCCAGTTATCTCCTGTCAAAAAATCTAATATTCGTTTTAGTTTATATTCTTTACCAGTCCAAATATCTATATTATTGACTGGAAATTCGACTTCAATATCTCTCGTCCAACCATCATTCGAATAAATAGCTCGACTCAATAAATTATCAACTCCGTAAACTATTGCCGATATAAGAAAGAAATCAAATTTTACAGATGTGAAATCAGTCGTAAAATCAAATACTCTTTCATAGCCTAAAAAAGATAGAGGAACCTTTCTTTCCACATCATTGTCTGTGTAACAAAGCTGCAAATCTGCAAATTTGCCATAATCTGCATTATCTATAACTACGCTTACTCTCATAACTATTCAAATACGGTTAGAACATCTTGTTGAATATTTTTTATTAGCCTATCGGCTTCATCAGAACTCCAATCTACATTTTGAAGAGGATTTTTTTTATGAATATCCTCAACTCTTTCCACTATGAAATTTTTTATTTGTCCGAAAAGATTATTACAATCATTCTCACTCTTGTTCTTTATCAAATTTTCATAAAACCATTTTGATAAAAGCTCATTAATATAATACCCGAAATACTTTATTATAACATCTTCCAAGGTATTCGTTGTAAAAGTCTCTTGTAATAAGGCTTGTACTTCATCAATAGATTCTGCCTGCCCCATTAATTCTTCGAATAATAATCTTGTAGCCTCTTTTGCTGCATTATCATCAATTGATGTCGCACTGCCCGAACAGTACTCAATTAAATGATTAATAATATCTTCAACTGTTTTGTTCTCAATATCAGTTAACCCTGTAAATTCGAGAGTCTGCCTAATATTATTACCAGAGCTGATAAATTTAGAAAAGACTCCTCCTATTTTCTTTGCTGTTCTGATACTACTTCTTCCACCAGCTTTTGAACCACCACGTCCACCAGTTGAGGCTCCACTCAATGCTGAAACAAAATGTCCCATTATATTCTGTAGCTTCTGAGTTGAAAGAACTGAAGAATCACAATTTGAAGTTAGCGAGGAACTAAGTACACCCCAATTCGGGATCATTGTGTGTTTTACATCAGAAAATGATTTAGATGTTCCCATGTCTATTTTTTTAGATTAAATGCTTTGCTTGCTTTGGATTTTCCATCCTTGAAATAATCATTTAAAAATTCACCTATTATCGGTTCTGATTTAAAATCTGCTAATCTTATAGCAACCGCAGGCTCAATATCCGATACACTGATTATTTTAAGGGCTTCTATATAATGATAAACTGTATTGTCAATTTTAGCTTCTGTCATTACATTGAAAATATCATATAATCGTTTTTGCTGAGGATTCCTCTTTAAATTAGAGGATAAAAGATTGAAAAATGCTTCTTTTTCAACATCATTAAATGTCTGGAATTTTTCAGAAATTAAAGATCTTGTAACCGTTGATGTCATATTATCTGGTAATAATTCATTGAAAAACGCTCTTATTATAGGTGGAATCATACTCGTTGCAGTGATAGAGTTTTCTAATTTATCCCGAGCAATCCAATAGTAATCTCGTAGATCAACTCCTGATAATAAAGGCTCAATTTGAAACCACTTTATTATTTTGGGCTTATTCCATTCTTTAAAATATGATTCTTTCATTTCAGAAATAATATCTTCAATTCCTTTCTCTTTGCATAGAGTTTCTATTTCTATAATTTCTTTAGGTATTCCATCTTGAATAATCTGCCATTCAAATAATTTTTTAAATAACTTAGGTTCAGAATATTCAAGTATCATCAGTTTTGCTAGAACAGCATCATCAAAATTCTGTAAGGTTGCCACTTCTGCGAGCCTTTTCCTAATAGTATAGGTGTTTAGAAACCGTTTAATCTGCCGGGGATTTCCATACAAGCTATTTGTAATTAAGGGTACTAGAGAAGGTATTGTTATTACATTATCTTTTACCTTTCTGAAATCATTGTCTTCTAATATTTTCTCAAAATTCGACAATCCAAATGCAGAATATTTATTTGTTGATCTATATTTCTTAAATTCGTCCAGTACTTTTTTGAATTTATCATCACCAATTTCTTTTTTACAGATAAGCATTGATATATAAGTTTCAACTTCTGATTCTGAAAGTCTTGGTAAAGAATAAGGAAGCTGAATTAATTTCTCTAAATAATCAATAATAATCCTGTTATTATCGTCCTCTATTTCTTTATTGTTTTTATACTTATATTCAATAGCATATTTAACTATTCGAGGATCTGCTCCGATGACAAATGCAGTTTTGGGGACATTCAGGAAAAGTTTAATTGCTTCAAGATTTTCAATAATTCTTTCAGGACTACATCTATCTAAATCATCAATAATTACAACTAACCGTTTGAAATTTGTCGCATCTAAGAGTTCTGAAAAATCTTTTCTAAATTCAGCGACTGCATTTGTAATGTTTTTATCATTCTCTTTCCCTTCTTTTATAAAAGATTTAAATATTTCCTTTCCTTCATCCGATTGAAGTTTTTTAATTATTATTTCTGGGTTATTGCCCCATTCTGCTAACTTCTGGATGGCAAAGGGAACTAAACTAAGCCCTCCCGTAAAATATGCAGTAACGGCAGGTAAAGCTACATTTTTCATAACCATGCCTGCTCCACGCATCCAGTCAATAGACTTCCAAAGTTTCTTTGCTTTTTCTTTTATTGTATCCTTTATTGCATCAGGAATTTTTTTGTTGTCTTCCAATTCCTTAAGAATAGAATTGAGTAATGCAGCCTTAGCATCATCATATCCCTCAAAAGTCCAACCATTAAAGTATATACAGAGCGAATCCTTATCAGCATCCTTATCAAACGCTTCTTTTACAATTTGTAAGACACTGGATTTACCACTACCCCAATCACCAAAAACCCCTATCGTAATCGGCAAAACAGATTCATCATAAATGATATTTATTAATAAATCAGCATGTACGTTGAAGCCTAATAGGTCTTCTGAAGTTTCGTTATCAGCCCACATAAACTAGTAATTATAAGTAGTTACTATACAAAAAATTATTTATGCTGTACATATTATCAAAAAAAATATCATTGATGGTTCACAATGTTACCGATAACCGTAATATTGTGAATCCAACTATTTTTTCATAATAATTTATTTACTCATTCATTTATCAACTTCTTAAATTTAGGTGTATCAAATTTAGGAGTTATTGCAGGTAAATCGACTTTAACCGAGATAGGCATAGGAAAATCAACTCCCATAATGATAGCTTCGCCTGAACCTAGAGACGGTAAGAAGGATAGGGTTTCTTTATTCGCCGTTGAGCAAGCACTACCTATTGCCTCTTTGTCTTGATAATTTATCAGCCTATGTGTAATAAATGTTCCCATTTGACTCAGCGTCCCAACTGGTATATCTCTTGGCATCTGCGTAGATAAACATAGAAACAAACCATATTTCCGACTCTCCTTTGCAATGTTATCAAAAGCGTTTAATTCTGTACTTTCAAAATATTCATCCTTAACTTTCTTATTTAAAAACTGATGTGCTTCATCTACAAAAAGAATTAGAGGATTTTCTCTAAAAGCGTTTGTTCGAGCTTTATTTAACAGATACCGCCCCAGTGAATTGGCTAAAATTTCCCTTGCCTGAAAATTATAAGGTACATTTTCAAAACCAATCCTTAAGATATTCTTATCAGTACTTGCTAAAAAATCGTTTATCTTAGTTATTAGATTACTTGTCGTAGGTGCATTAAATCCAAACATTCCTGCGTAATCATTGTCTGAAATCACATTATTAACACGCATTATTAGGCTTGTCGCATTTCCATAATTTCTGTCATCTCTACTGTTTGACCAACGATCGTTAAATATTTGATAACATTCATTCCCAATTTGTCTATGAAGTAGATTTATTCTGAAATTATTTATTGTGAAATCTTCAATTATAGCCTTATATGTGAAGTACGCATTATTATATGGCGCAGTAAAATTATTTTGTTTTACAACTAATCCATTATTTATTATTACTTGCTGACCTCTAAATGTAAAAGTATCATTAGTTCCATCATTGTTATGTCCATTATTAGGAATATTATTCATCAAACAATGTGCTACTTTTAATGATTTAATCGCCTCTAGTAAAACTGGTTGTTGTACCTGGCCAGACGGCCTAAATAGGACAAACAAATCATTTATAGTCAAATTTTGGTATGGAAAATAACTCTCGGAGATCAAGACTGAATGGTCAACATTTAAATGAGTATCAAATGTTGAATATTCTCCTGTTGGATCCAATATGATTGCTTTTGCTCCAGTTTCTATAACTCCTTCGATAAATTTACTTATGGTATAACTTTTACCACCCCCTGTTGTACCTACAACTGCACAATGACGGCTAAAAATTGCCTGCAATGAAATGTCTACCGGAACATTTTTGTCATATATTAAATTACCCATTCTAAATGTAGGTGAATGTTCTATGTTCTCAGGTTTTATCCCAAAGGTCTTAAAATGAGTAGCAAGAAATTCGGCAGAACAAATAAATACTTTGGAACCTATAAGCGGCAAACTGTTTATTCCTTTTTCTATTTTACTCGGGTCAAACAAATCAAAAGATAAAAGAATTTCAATTCTTCCTACCGGATGAAAAGCCTTTGTAGAAAAAGTCCTTTCACTTAATTCTAATCGTTCTTTTTCAGGCAACGATATTTCTAAAATTTTACCCAGAAATCCCTTTTCTTCACCTTCAATAAGAATGTAATTTCCGACAAGTCCTCCTCGTAGGACCTCCGCATGATGTACAAATGTTTTCATCAGTACAGATGATGGGAAATGGACTTTCACAAATGCAGGAGATACAAAATTTACATACCCAAGAAAATGACTATGATTGAATGGACTATTGCTCATATTTAACTTTTTGGAATGTTAATTACTATTTGTCGCGTATCTTCCGGATTATATGATTTCAGATCAGGATAATATTTAGCAAAATCCTCAAATGTTTCTGACACAATAGATATGTTAGAGTATTTGCTTGCAGCTTCAATAAAAGGTTTTAGATTCTGATTGGTTTCATCAATATTTCTATTAATAATCATCAATTGAAAACTTGGATTTTGTTCTAAGGCTTCAATGATAGCTGTTACAATATGCTTATCTCCGAAACTAAATCCTATTGTAATAAGAAAAACATTTTCCTCTCTTAAATTTGCCTGAAATCTTGACATCATCTCGAAATAGGGTTGTTCATAAGAACTTTCATACTTCGATTGATGTGGGTATATCATCAATGGATTGGCTGGATTTTCTTTTTGTACAATTCTATGATCTTGTTTTTCCCAGTTAACAGAACCATGTAATTTATATAAATGGAAAACTTTCTGAATAAAATTATCTTCTTCTTTTACTCGACTTTGGTTTCTGGAAACAATATCGTAATCATAATTTCGTCCACTGAAAGTTCTTGGTTGGGAAAATGAAAAACCATCAATAATTACAAAATTGCTTTCACAAGCTGCTTGTTCAAACATCAAGTCATAATTCAATGTAAATAACTTAAATCTGGGTAAAGTAACTTTGCGTTTTGTTATCTTGTTCAAAAGAAGCATATGAGGTGAATTATCAGGCAAATCCAATTGGCAGGCTTCCTTTATAAAAACTTTAATCTTATTTACACAATCTTCAATATCAATATCAGTTTTAGAGACATAAGGGATCGCAGGTGTTGACATAGACAATACCTTTTCTAAATTCTTAACTATAGAACCATCTTCATTCTTCTCTTCGTAACCAATTGTTTGTAATAGCTTAGTGAAAATTTCCGTGGACAAGAGAGCCTCGGCATCGTCCCATAAATTAACCATCGATTTACCTAGCTTGCCATTTTTCCCCCAACCAATAGAAGAACCAGCACCTGTAAGTAATAACAGATTTTCGAATTGATTATTCAATATTTGAGAATATTTATTTCTCTTTGTTGCAATAGCATAGTCTATTCTGTTATCAGAACTTTCCTTAAAATCGTGAAGTTTTCCATCAATATATACCTTCACATTATTAGGATCACTATCATCATATGCTACCTTGCTATTATTATTGAGTAAAATAAGCTTCATATTCTCATTTTATTATTGGTTTTAAACATTTTCCCCAAAACTACAGTTCTGCAATTCATTAATTGAAATACTTAAAAAATCTAGATAATATTTCTAAATGATATTGGAAATTAACTCTCTTAACTTTCGACTTTAACAACAAAAGCATAATCTATTCCAACTTCAAGTAAATACAATTCTTTTATTTTTACTCAACTTTTCAATGTATTTTTCATAATATGTTTTGAATTATTAAGATAAATCTTAATAATTCAAAATTAAACAAAATAATGTAACATTTGATAATGTTAAGTCCTGATTTTCATATTTATCTCTCCACGAATGAACTGTAATCCAATAAAATGACCGATCCAAAGCCTGAGCATGTTTTCCTTAGCAGGAAAAGTTTTGTTTTATTTACCTCTACTGCCATATAGTGGAAGTTGCTGGATAAAAAAATAGTTAATTGATAAGATTCTTTAATTTATACATGTAAACTGATCCGTATGAGAGTAGATGAAAAAGTAATTACCAGAATATCGTCTATGACTTGCCATACCGAAAAGAAAACAATAATTCCGGTTTCCCATTTTGCACCCTCTTCATCCAGAGTATCTCACTTCGCACTATATCCCTTTGGCAAAAATACATGGATAAGCCACGCGGTCAAATTCAGGCTCTGCGAGTTTAGGTGAAAATACTTCCCCTGCGTTATCTCTTCGGGAAAGTATTCCCTCCTAAAAATTTGACGCTTGGCTTTCTTCATCTGCAAGGCCAAAGGGACATAGCATGCGAAGCCGACATCCGACGCATAGGATATAAGAGCCTGCCCAAGGTCAACAGCAAACAAAAAAGAGGGGAACAAAAGCTGCTCTCCTCTTCCTCTGCATAAGACCGGATTGTTATAGTATTCCTTTTTTCGACTTATAGCCGAAAGGCGTTGCGGTAGTTCTCATCCAATAATACCCAATGCAGAACCTTACTGTCTATCTGTGTTTTAGGTTAAAACAGCCTTGCCAATTAAGTATTCTACAGTTTTTTATTCCCTTTAAGTCCGATTTTTTTAAGTTTTGTAATATTACAAAAATATCCACTTATTTTTAATAGTTTTCCGTTATTGCCGGATACAGCCTATGTTATTTAAACGAACAACTCACCTTATCCCCCGACTTTTCCTTCTTGGAATTTGAACCCGTTCTTTTTTATCAGCCTTATCCAACAGACCAAAACATTTGTTTTCTTCCTGGGTCATAGCTGACAAACGGGCTGTAATATCCTCCCATTTAAAGTCTTTACCCAAAAGGTCTATCTTTTCCGTAAAACGGATGTCATCATAATAACTAAGCCCTTTGGCTGCACGATAGGGGTTTGTCTGCGGATATTTTGTTCCGAATGCCGTCAGCATTTCTTTCAGGGATAAATATCCCGATAAATAAGCCACATCGATAAAGTCTTTCAACCGGGTACCATTGTCGGCAATAGCCGATAGTTTCATCGCTGCAATATCCTTCAGACTGTATAAACGTATACCATCATCCTGTATTCGAGCTTCTACATCCGGATAATCGTGACGGATAAAATCCAGTTTCACACCGTTCACTTCACCTTTCAGGCTGAAACCTTCCCTGAAATCGCCTCTGAAAGCATATTTATCCTGCAAGTATTTTTCAAGCCATGAAGGGTTGAATTCTTCTACAGTAAATAAATCCAGATCAATACTTTTCCTATGTCCGATAAGCAATGACAAAGCAGTACCTCCGGCCAATGAGAATTGATCGAATACGGTATCACTCATAATAGATTTTAAGAGTTCATAAGTGCCTGTCTCGACTGTTTGCGTATGTAACATTTGAGATCCTCCTTCTTTAAGTTAAAAGCAGTACAAACAAAAGCAATATCTTTATCGGAAAGGATCAATACTTCATCCCGTATGATTCGTCTGACACCATCCATTCCCCCGTAAAGAGCGAATAGGGCATAATAATCCTCATCCCAGCCTCTTTCTATGACACGCTCTACTACCAGGGCCCGCATATACTGCCAGTCAAAACTGCAAAGGTCATATTCCCACAATAAACTGTGCCTTACCTTTGGCTGGTGTTTGATTTGTTCTTTCCAGTCAGACCACATACTGCATTTTTTTATTTGTTAGAACAAAAATAAGTATTTCTATCCGAATGGAATCTATTATAAAGAGTTAATTACTATTGTCATGCTGCTTCTATCCATGATTAAACAAAATTGATTAAATAATGATCCTCTTATTTATCCGTCCACGAATGAACAGCAAGCCGGTAAAACACCAAAGCCGGAGCCCTGACGGGTTTTCCTGAATAGAAAAAGCTTTGTCTTATTTACCATTGCTTGCTGTGTGGTAAAAGTTACCGGATAAAAAAGAAAAAAATAGTTGGGTTTGGGCTAGCTTAGTCCACATCTGAAGTTCACTGCCATCCTTTACGGTAGTTTTCCTCCAATAGCTTCTGTATATCGCTTTCCCGATAAAGTACCTTACCTCCTAATTGGATATAAGGTATTTTCCCAGTTGTGCGGTAATCCTGCAAGGTTCTTCGACTGACCTTTAGCCTGTCCGATACTTCAGGATCGCTCAGAAAACGTTCCCCGTTTAGTGTCGGCTTGCATCCTGTCAGCGCGGCTTCGATCTTGTCCAGCATCCTGTCCAATGAACTAAAAAATCTTTTTATACGATCGTTTTCTCTTGTAATAATTTCATTGCTCATACTACTTTGATTTTAATTTGTTAATAACTGCTTCTACATCTTCAGGTTTGTAGAATATTTTATGGTTAATCTGGGTATAAGCCAGTGTACCATTATCCCTGTAGGTTTGCAGGGTACGTTTCGAGATGTTAAGTATCCGGCATACATCCTGATTATCCAGCCAGCGGTGAAGACCTTTGTCCTGATGATCGCCACACAGGTTTTCCACTTTCCCGATAAAGGCTTCAAAACGGTTCATCATCGCTTCAAAAGCTCCGGCTTCAATGTTTATTACTTCCATATAAATTCGTTTTTAATTAATAAAATTCGTTTACAATCGCAATATATACTACTAAATGGTAAGTTTTTCCTGTGTGACGTCATTTGTCGCTATTTGTCGTAATTTGTCACCTTTGCACATTCTGTCTTGTCCTGAAAATGGTTGACAATAAAAAGTGTAAACCAATGGACGGACAAAAGAAAGAATTAATTCAGTAGTGTTTTCCTGGTTTACAGCCTGATGGTAGCCAGTGGCTCCAGTTTGGAAGCCGATGGCATTGCCATTGGATTTATTCTATACCATATAGATCATATAATATAATTGAAAATCAGCCCACGAAAATTAATCTGTGGGCTGATTCTTATTGTCTATCCCGATCTTATCTATTCCTAATTCTTTACCGGAATATGCTTATTGTCTTATAAACTTGCGGTATGCTTCATTTCTGACCGACTCATAAGGGCTGCTGTCTTCTATCCGGTCCAGTGCCAGCAGGATGCGTTCCTGGGCGCGGGGAATACGGGTGATCAGTTGTTCGAAGAAATCTGTATTGCATAGTTTAAAAGCTGTCTCTACCGAAATTTTCCGGCCTTCATCTCCAACCTCTTTTCCGGTAGCCAGGTTTGCCATTGTTTCAAGATCATCCCATATCACCCCGGAATCTCCCTGATCCATCATCCGTGCGCGGGAGATGGCATAGACAAGGTTTTTATGCATCAATGCTTCCAGCAGATCCTTGCTGACAAGGGAACGGGCTACGCTTACACGCAGCTCATAGCTGCTCTCTTCGATATAATGTGAGGCTTTTCTTAATTTCTGGGATATAAAGCCGGCTGCTATCCCAGATAGCTTTACCAGTTGTTTCTTCACTGCTTCATATAGATCCGATGCCATACTGCGATGCATATCCACGAATGCCTTTCGAAGCGATGGACTGCTCAGAAACAATCCGGTCCATAGCCACAGATTTATCACTACAAGTGTTTTTATAAATGTATCCATTATTCTGTCGGATTAAGATTGTTTGTACGGTAAATAGTATCGATATCCTCCCTGAAGGTTTCGAGGTGGTTCAGGATGATATTTTCCACATAGCTGCTGATCGTGGCTTTGGATTCATCCATCAGGTGGACAATACGCATCAGCCTGCGATGGGTGGCAGCCGTAATATAAAGTGGTTTACGATGGGTAAAATCCACCCGTACAAAAAACACATACTGATAGTCATCCTGGGTTTTACGTTTTTTCTTTCCGGGAATTTTAGATGAAGGCAGTTCTGTTGATATCGATGTTGTTGATGCAGGTGGATTATCCGGTTTTGCATCCGGTTCCATCTTCACAGGATCTGAACCATCCGCTACTACATCGACAGGTATTGTATCTACAGGCTCTGCTACTTTTTCTTCCTGCCCTGTTTTGTGTACAGGCTGATCCAGATCGATTCCTTTATGTGCCGATTTGAGCAGGTCTTCGTATCTATTTGTTGTTTTATCTGCTGCCATTAGATCAGAGGTTTTAAGTGAATAATTTCCAGTATTTCATCGACCAGCAGATCCAGGTTACTGCCTTTGATCAGGTTCTTATCAGCAGGAAAGATGGTGGAGAGAAAGACGGCATCGCTGCCCTCCAGAGATTGCTCCTTGTCGTAGCGAACGGATTGGGGAATGGCTGTATGCATCAGGGATAAACCGAATTCCCGGATAACGCCTTGGTAATGGGTGAGCCATTCTTTTTTGATACGCCCGTCGATACGGTTCCAGAATAAGTGGATGGATTTGAGGTTTATATCCGTATGTTCCCGTATCAACTCGCTGGCGGGAATAATAAACGAGAGGGTGCTTTCCATCGAGAGCCGGGAAGGAGACATCGGTACAAAGACATAATCCATGCCCATAAAAGTAGTAATCACACCCTCGTTGTTGATGGTGCCGGGCAGGTCGAAAAAGACCACATCATAAGCGGCAACCTCTTCTGATAAAAATGCTTGTGCTCTGGTTATAGCCTCTTCGGGCTTGGCACAGACAATCGGATAAGTTTGTTTACCCAATGATTCGAACAGCTCAATAGCTTTGGATTGGTAATGCAGGTTGGTCTCCAATTGACGAATCTCCCGTTTACGCATCTCATAGACACTGCACTGCGGATAGTCGCAGTCTATCACGGCAACATTCAGCCCCTTTTGGTAATGAAGGTAGCTTGCTGCCAGTACGGTGAAGGTACTCTTGCCGACTCCGCCCTTCTGGGTGGAGAAAGCGATAAATAAAGGTTTCTGTTTCATACGAATTGACAGTTTTAAAATTAGACATATTATTATTTAGAAAATTTTCAGTTTTTACTTCTTGATTGAAAGTTGTACGGATGACTATCAGATTTTAAAATCATCTTATTTTCAATAAAATACTAAAACGATCAACCTTTCATGTTGTAAAATTTTCAAGTCTTCATGTTTCCAAATTACCAAACGACCAACTTTTCAAGTTTGATAATTACCGATTTGTCAAATCTGAAAGATTATCGGAAAAACAGCAGGTTTACCAACCTCCAATTTTTAGTGTTTTATATACAAATTGAAAATAATCTGTTTTTTAATCTGTAAAAACTGCACATTGTAAGTTTATCTGACTTTCAGATGCGAATATATAACAACTTATTTATCAGCACATAATACTCGTTTCTATTGCATAGAAAGACTTTGTTTTGCTCCAGAAAAGAGATGGGTTATGCCAGGTTTCGGCGAATGTGTTGTAAAAAAACAATATTTACTGACAGGGAAAACTTACCTGATTTTCCGGTATAGCAGATCGAAGCAGTTCGCACCGATATTTTTATGTCTGAAACAGTAATTTACAGCGAGTCCCCGCAGATAAATCCAATACGTATAAAGCATTGTATTTCAATGAATATTATTATTTAATTCGTGGTCTGTATTATTAAAATAACAGACTTATGAAAAGTAAAAAAGCACTATCAGCGGCCTCTTATCTAAGCCGCATTTTTAAAAATGATGTAACAATTAAATGTCCGGGATGTATGGTTTTATGTTCCGGAGGGTGTTTAACGGTTGCCGCCAATTCAAAAAATAAAGAGACTACCACCTCTTTATTTTTTTCTCGTCGTCAAAGGAGCAAGGTAATCGCACGGGTTACCCGAAAATCGCTACGCACATTTTCGGACAACCTTCGTGCATACCTTGCCCTTGCAGGGGGCTGTGACCACGCACTGGGCAGCCTGCGGATTTTGCTCCCGATGGTCGCAAAAAGTCCGGGCTGCAGGAGGGGACTCCACTGTATCTCCCGGTGGTCGTTTCCGTTACGCTTTGCTCAGATGCTAAAAGGATATGATAGTTTTCCATAACATGAAATAGAAAAGCTATGGAAAGTGAAAATAAATTGAAAGCAAAGGTTCTTCGTGGGAGACCAAAAAAGGAAAAAGAGAAGTTGAATTGTTCTATCAATCTCAAATTGACAGAAAAGGATTTTACGTCCGTGAAACAGAAAGCTGAGAAACTGGGTATGAAAGCTACACAGTATGCTCGAGAAATGGTACTAAAGGGAAGTGTTAAACTTCGCTTTTCTCTGGAAGATTTGGATTTGATGCGTAAACTCTCGGGCATGGCTAATAACCTGAACCAGATAGCCAGACAAGCAAATAAATCAGGTCTTGCCAATACGGCGATGGAGGTAATAAGTATAACGACTAGAATCAAAAAGCTGCTGGATGATCGCTAAGAATATAAAAGGAAAGTCATTTAAGGGATGTGTCCAATATGTAATGAATGAGACGGCTGAACTACTCGAAGCGGAGGGAGTATGGGCTGATAATGCCAAAGATATGATCCGAAGTTTTGCGATGCAGCGATCAGGTAGAAAAGAGATAAAACAACCTGTTGGGCATATCCCTATATCGTTTGCTCCTGAAGACAAAGAGCGGATGACAAATGATTTTATGGTACAACTGGCTAAGGAGTATATGTTGGAAATGGGTATTAAGAATACGCAATATATTATTGTAAGGCATCATAATACCGAGAATGAGCATTTGCATATTGTGTATAACCGTATTAACAATGACTTAAAACTGATATCTGTCAATAACGATTATAAGCGGAATATCAAGACCTGTAAGAAGCTAAAGGATAAATACAATCTGACTTATGGCAAGGGAAAGGATCAGGTGAAAAGAGAGAAACTCAATGATCCGGATAAGGTGAAGTATTATATCTATGATGCGATAAAAGCTGTTTTACCGACTTGTAAAACTCCTGCCGATCTACGATTTTCTCTAAAAAGATATGGTATTGAGCTTGAATATAAATTCAAACGGGGTACCAATCAGATTGAAGGTGTATCGTTCCGGTATAACAATATTGCTTTCAAAGGATCACAAATCGATCGAAAATTCAGCTTCGGAAAGCTAAAAAAGGTATTTGAGGAGAATATTAAATTACTACAAGAACAGGCGAAAGGAGAGCAAAGCTATGCTTTGAAAGAAAAGGAAGAGGCAATAAGGGAGCCGCAGATACAGGAAAAACAGCCCCCAAAAGTACAATCTCAAACTGAAAACAAACCGGAGGTACACATTATAGGTGGGGTTAAATTAACACCAGAGCAGTGGCTAATTCTGGAAGAGGGTGGCTTTATATATCTGGAAGGTCTTAAAAAGAAGGATGGCAGTGGAAACTTTTCTTCCTATGTATTCCTTAATGATGAAAAGGACAAAGCTTTTTCGTCCAAGGAAAATCCAGATGAGCTTGTTAAATATGGCAGGTATGAGATGCGCATCAGGGATAAAATACTCATAGAAAATGGCTTTAGAACTAAGGCCAAAGTTAAGTGGTGCGGTGGTATTGATTTTCAATATCCGTACCTCTGGAAAGAAAATAGAGAGGATACTGAATACAAAGTGTCATGGGGTGATCCGAGGGTATCGAAAGAGAATAAGGAAAATAAACAGCAAAAAGAGAGTCAAAGTCAACAACCAATGAGAAAAAGGCCAAGACAGAAACTAGGCTGAACTTTCAAAATGGTATAGTATAATTGCAGGAGATATAGGGCTTGTCTAAAAGACTAAAGGTGCTTCTTGGAAGTATATAAGTATATTATCTTGATAAGATTGAGATACTACCTTAAATATTAGATTTTCTATTCAGTTTAACTATATTTGTACTCTCATTAATATCTAAGATGAAACTATTCTTTTATTTGTTTTTATTAACCTTCTTGTGGAGTCTAACACTTTGTCTATATTCGGCGAACCAAGGTTTTCCATCTGATGGAAAACGTCCGGATTGGTTATCTGATAAATTGCCTGTTCCTTCAAATAATACCTTCTATTATCAGATATCATCGGCTAAGGCTTATAATCTCGATTCGGCTCGTAATGGGGCATTTAAGGAGCTTATAAACTATATAGATCAAACTAATAATATTAAAATAAGTGGTGAGATAATTACAACGTCTTCTTCTATTCAAACAGAAGATAATGTAAATGAGATTATTAATAAAGAATATTCTTATAAATACAAAATAGACTCCGAAGAGCTTTTTGTCCATTTTCGAAAGGTTGATGAGTACTGGGAAGCCGAGAAAACTAGTGATGCTAAAACAATATATCATTGCTATACTTTATATATGGTAAGCAAGAACCTGGAAAAGCCTTTATTCGATCATGTAAGTTTTTCTTATAAATATGGTATGAGTGCTTTGTGGCGTTCGGCTTTGGTTCCGGGTTATGGACAAATATACAAAGGTTCTGCTACAAAAGGAGTAAGTATATTAGGTGGAGAAGTCGCACTGATTACAGGCATAATCTTAACAGAAAATACGAGATCCAGTTATCGACGCAAGGCAAAAGAAACGTTTGACGTAAATAAGATAAAAAATTATACGGACAAAGCTGATAATTACGAAACAGTACGGAATGTCTGTATTGGAGGTGCTATTGCTCTTTATATATATAATGTGGTTGATGCTGTCGCAAGTAACGGAAAAAAAAGAACTATGACTAATAAACGAATAGCTTTTACTCCTACATTCAGCACTGAGCATAATGGAATATCTCTTTCTCTTGCATTCTAAATATACAGTTGAAATACTATGATTTTTAATAAGCTCCGAATATCCTTAATTATAATATTAACGATGATATCATGTGTCAAGACAGATCCCGATATCTATGGGAATATTTATGGAACAGTTTCCGATATGGAAACCAATGAGCCAATACAAGGAGCAGAAGTGACCCTGTCGCCCGGAGGAAAAACTGTTGTAACAGGAAGCGATGGGAGGTATGAATTTAATACGCTCGAAGCAGGTCAGTATACTCTATCTGTTACTAAAATAAAATATCAGACCAATACAAAATATACGACCATTAATCCGGGTGTAACAACTAAAGCCGATATAGCTTTACAAACCGGAAAAGGGAATCTTTATGTAGACAATAAAGAAGTCGGATTCGGAGTTGATTTGACACAGAAAGTCTTAACTATACAGAATAAGGGTGTAAATACCCTTAATTGGTCTATTTCGACAGATAGTGAATGGATTTCAGAGATCAATCCATCGGAGGGTTCTATCAACGCCAATTCAAGTTCATCCATTACAATTAAAATAGATCGAAGTAAATTGACCAATCAAGGAGTCTCTGAAAGCCGATTGTTGATAATCTCTGATGCCGGAACTGAAGAAATTCTGGTAACAGTAAATAAAACTAATAATCAAACAAGCGATATAATTGTCAGTGATGGATTAGTTACTTACTATAATTTTGATAATGATTTACTGGATCTATCAGATTACAATAATCATGCTCATACGGTTAACAATCCGGAGTTTACAACTGATACACCGAATAGTAAAGGAAAAGCTCTAAATCTGTCGGGGGCAAAAAAGCAATATCTAGTAATACCGTCAAATCCATTAGCCAAAACAGATGGTTATACTACATTGAATGAATATACGGTTTCTTTCTGGATAAAAGGAATATCAACAGGAATGATATTTTCTCTGATTGATTCGCAAGAATCTTCATCACTTCCATATTTTTATGTTAAAGATAATGCTTTCAATATTGGAATAAAAGGCAATGGTACAGCAGAAACAATTCTTTTTGGAAGTGGAGTAAATGATTTGCAAAATGGCTTGTGGCATATGGTGACATATACGACTAAACAAGGCATTCAGAGCTTGTATATAGATTCTGGTCTTTGGTCTGAGAAGAAAGTCGCGTATCCGACCTATCAGTTAACTACAAAAAATCCTATTCATTTTGGAGGAGATGGAGGTTTCCCGAATTATAGAACAGCCTCAAGCTTCATTATCGATAACATTCGCTTTCACAATATAGCTATAACACCGAATCAAATAGAACAAATATATAATAGCGAGAAATAAGCCCTGATATGAAAAGATTGAGATATTATTTTTTTATTCTATTAATAATTTCGATTAGTTCCTGTAAGACGAAGTCTGTATCTTCCTCAAAAGATACAGCGGTTAATAATCCTTGTCGATGTTATACAGAGAAAGAAAGTAATATAATATCTTATAGCGCTGTTGGAGAGAGCATCGACGAAATGTACTCGAAGACCAAGGCGTTGAGTGATGCCCGCATCGGTTTGGCTGCGCTTGTGCAGTCGAAAGTTTTATCCATTGGCAATAAATTTCAGGAGTCTGACAACTTAAACCAGACAGAAGAGCTGAAAATAAAACGAAGAGAGGCTACACGAATAGCTGTAGAACAATCTCTATCGAATATGAAAATTGTCTGTGAAGAAACGATAAAAATAGAGACGGGAACTTATAAAACTTATATTTGTCTGGAGGTTAAAGTCGAAACAATAGAAAAGGCACTTCGCTCTTTTCATCAACTTTGATTGATAACATGCATAGTTATTGAATAAAAGGTATTACGGAGACTTTATTTTTGTCAAGTTGCTCCATCACATAACCAGCTTTGCATTCTTTGCTAGACGGGTCGCAGATCATATACTTTTTACCCTTGAATATTTTATTATAACCGGTCTGTTTATTATCGAGGTAGATGCCCGTCGCAACATGTTTATCAAACTCAAACAATACAACATCCAAATTGAGAATTTCTTTAGCGATTCGGGCAAAGAAAATTGCCCTGTCTTCACAATCAGTATATCTTTCTAAAGGAGTTTGTTCTGCAAACAATGTCTTCTCGATTGCGTCTTCCTTATATGAGAAAGAGTGGTAAAACCATTTCAGTAATTTATCAACTTTTTCTGTGTTATTCTGTGGTGATACTTTAAGGGGCTGAAGTGCTATATCCAATGATTTTTTTAGTTCAAGACTTAGCGGTGTATTTAGATACACCGAGAGTTCGGTATTGGGGTATGTATTATAAAAATCAACCAAAGCCTTTGTACACCTTATATGTGAATTCATTTCTATATAAGGCGAATTTATTTTTCGTTGTATAATTGTTGATACTAAACTGGGGTTTCTTTTAATATGCAGATTTAGATCTCTATTCGCTAAACTGAAATTTTTCTGATAAGAATATATTTTATCATCTTTTTTAAAAGTTATTTGCTTTGATAACGGTTCTATGTAGTATATCTTATTTTGAATATCTATGCGATTTTGGTTGAATATTTCTGACGTAAAAGGCATAAGTAATACCAAGCGGCCTTTATCGATATCTGTATTCCGCCCAGTTCGCCCAAGTTTGATATCATACCCTATATGAGTTAAAATAAAACTGTTGAATAGTGATTTATTATTTTCTTCATTTTCTGAAAATAATTTATTTGAAAGGTCATTGATCAGGTAATAGATAGCCCAGTCATTCAGATTAAATTGTTTTCTTATCGATTGTATATCTAAGATTGTCCTTACAAAATCGGATTCGCTAAGGGCTTTCCATCCTTTAGCAACTTCACTTTCAGATAACGATTTTAATTTAATTATTATTAATGGATCTATTCTTACAGAGAATCTGTTCTCGAAAAAGTTCAACGAAATGGTATTGTAAGGTGTATTCTGAGATTTGGCAGGATAACTAAGGTCGTCTTTGTCAGGAGTGAATGACGCATTGGTAATTCTTAAATCTGAAGATTGTTTTGTCCTTTCTGTCCCTTCCAATACAGAAAATGCAGTCCATTCTTGTTCCAGATACTTATAAAAGTCTTCATCCATTTTTTTTGTATAATCAATAAATTCATCATCAAGTCTATCTACATAGGCATTGAATGTTGAATCCATTGATGCGAATATGTCGATCTGTCCATAGGCTCCAGTTAAGCAAAAAAAGGACACTGAAAATAGAAGAAAACGTAACCTCATAATATATGCAAATATACCAAAATTAACTTATCTTCGTGATAGGAATAAAAAATCAAAGGGAAGTGCTGTTCGAAGACTGTGTCAAAGAAATTATAACGAAAGAGGATGAGAGATACAAACTTGTATCAGTATCTCTGCTATCTTCCAAAACTGATATTATTAAACATATAAGTAAGCGTAAAGATCTACGACAAATAAAAGAGAAATCATCTTTCTCCGAATTGCGAAAGAAAATTATAGAAGTTCTCTATTCCGAATATGTTACTGCTCAGAAAATTGATTCTTTCTTTTCGGATGAAGCTCTTTTTAAGGATTGGATTATCCGCATTTCTAAAGATATATTGAAACGGTTGCGATTGCGGTCAAATTCATCGGCAACTATTGATAAGGACTTAGACCCTAGTCCATATACAATAGCATTTATTGTTTCTCGAACCTTCATATACGAGTTGATAGATTGGAATAAATATCAATCCCGAACATTTAATACTCCTGAATCTATTGAGTCCGATCTAGCATCGGTATATGCTCTCAGGTATCCTATAAATATTGAGGTACTTCTTGAGTTACTTAAAAAAGATGATGGGGATTTATGGAAAGTATTCAGATATGTTATCTATAAAATTACAGATGTTGTTGCATATAAATATCTATATAAACTTAATAATAAAGATGATTTAAGGAGCGAAGCATGGATAAGATCGAATGAAAAGATATATAATCTGATTCTTTCGAACAATACCCCGAATTTCGAAACCGGCATTCATTTGAGAAATTATATATGGAGAATCAGTGTGAATAATCTGGCTAATCTCATTAAGAAAAAGAATATTGTGACAAATCACATTGAAGATTTGAATGATATTGATAAAATATTGTCAGCAGATTGGGGAGAACCGACTTCAGATAATTTTTCATTTTTTGATATTGATATCAATAATTTGGAAGATATCAAATTGGGGTTAGTTAATGTTTTGTTCAATAAACCTGATGGAATATATGAGTCGATATCGAAGGGCATAGATGATAAAATAGATATTTTACTACAACATACCGATGGAAAATCTTATAAAGAACTTGCCGAAAATATATATGGTAGTAACTTATCTGCGAAAGAACAGAAACAATGCGAAGATAATCTTCGACAAGGCGTTTCTCGAGTAAAGAAAACATTGGTGGATCGGTTTAAAGATTTGATAAGTAAAAAACTAGGAGATGGAAAACGGTAATTGTAAATATACAGATAATGATATTTGGAACTATTATTCCAATCTATTATCGCGGAATGAAGAGGCTGATATGCAGGAACATATTCTTGCATGCGATCATTGTAAACAAAGGCTGCATCACCTAAGAGGTATTGCAGAGTCTTTAGATGATAATGAAGATACAGATATGTCATCTAAAGAAGAGCCTATAGGTATCAAAAAGAAATACTCTATGAAGCGATATCTGGTTTTAGCAGCTTCTGCTGTTGCTGCAATAGTCTTATTATTCCAAATAATATCTCCGAATAAAGGAAAGAATCCGGAAGATACTGAACATCCGATATATAATACAGAAAGCCCGTCTTATAGTAAGGGAGATACTTTAACTTCGGATAGTACAGATGTCGTGTTCGAACTAGATACTTTATCTATCGATCAGTAGATGTTGCCATTAAACAAGTCAATCAAGTACATATTCAGATCATCATCTTTTTCAAGTTCCAAATCTGCTTTAATTGTTGATCTATGTTTACGTATAGTCTGATCTACAATATTGTAACATAATGATATATGTTCTTTTTTCATTCCTATTCCGAAACAGATGCAGTATTGTATCCGAAGGTCATTAAAGTTTCTATTTTTTAGAATAAAGATAGAATCCCTATCTATCGTTTCAAGTTTGTCTAAATATTTTTTCTGATCGTCGGGGTAAATCAATAATTTTTCTCTAACTAAAGAAGAAACTTTCCTTACGAGAATATTCTGATCCTCTTGTATGTTCTCTCTCGCTTCTTCATTCTGCATTTGTAGTTTAGCCTCAGATTTTTGTAGCTTCACAATTGTTTTTTGCTTCAAATTTACCAACTTAATGACGCGTTTCCATTTAATTGCTAAGAAAGCACCTATAGCTATTAGCAGACAAAGAATTGATAAAAAAAAGATTATCTGTTCTTGGTGTTTTATCTGGTTTTCTTTTTTTTCTGTCTCATATTTGACCTGTATATCAGATATTATTTGATACTTTTCGTTATCCAATATCTGTTTTCTGTACTTAAGCTCCTCTTGCTGATATAGAAAGGCTTCTTTATACTCATTTAAATCCATACAGACTTCAGCCAGATTATTATATAAATCTGCATACATAACTAGATTTTTGGAGACAGACCAATTATTCATTAATTGGAGTTGACCTTTCATAATATCCACTGCATCTTTTATTCTATTTTGCCCCTTGTATATCTGCCCCTTAACCCATAAGCAGTTTACTTGCATTACGGTATCTGTTGGGGAAGCTAAACTAATAGCACTATCAACCAAAGATCCTAACTGGCTATAGTCGACCTCTTCTTTTTTCAACGAATTTACAACAAGGTTAAGATAGTTATATGCTATTTCTTCCGGTCTAAGTTCCTCTTTTAAATCTGATTTAAATAAATCAATTACTTTCTTATCTAGGATAATAGCCGAATCCAGATAACATTCTTTTAGCTTATTCTGGTAGAGAATAGAATAATAGAAAGCCTGAACTCGTGTATAAGCGACATCTATTGATAAATTTTTGTCTGCTTTGCTTACAATATTAGCCATTCTATTTCGGGCAATTTCCAGATTAGAAAGGTCTTTTTTTTGAATATAACTAAAAGATATATTATGTAATATATATATCGCCCTTAAGTAGCCTTTCTTCGATTGCTCATAATAGCGAATCGCTTCATAATAATGCTTATGAGCATTTGTTTCGTCTAACATCATATTATAATAGTCACCCGATACATAATGGTATAAAGCGATTGTATTATTATCGTTTGCCTTTTGTAAAAATATAGTTGCAGAATCCAAAACTAGTTTAGCGTGACTAATATCTCCAAGAAATATATCATTATGAGCGATTCGGGAATATAATTCACAGAGAGTATAATCCTTTTTTTGTCTTTTCGCATCCCTTAATAATATGGATAATACTTTCTGCTGTTTCAATAATTCTAATCCGGATATCTCTTCTAACAAATTATACTTCTTATCGAATGAAATTTTAGAATTTTCTAATCTATCAGTAATTGAAGAGTATTCATCAGCTTTTAGTTCAATCGGCGTGATGAATAATAAAAAGAATATAGAAACAACGAAAGAGATGGATTTTGCGGACATAAAATCATAGAATTAGAATCTGTTATGCAAGGCAAAGATTATTTATAGAACAAATTTAAAAAAAATGAGATAAAGCTGTCACAAATATTCAAGGTTATTACCAATTCATATGAGTTTAATTAAAAAATCAATTCATATGAAAAAGAAATTATTTTCAATTTGCATTCTTGCTATCACTTTTTTGAGTTTTACAACAAGTCCAGCTGATACTTCAATCGGGAGACAGAATGAAATTTCTATTATTCCCCCTATTATTATTCGTCCTCCAGTAAATAAGCAAAAATTGATGTATCATAATACCCTCTTTATAGACAAATCAACATTTGTAGACAGCAGTTTTGAGGCGTAAAATATAATTTCGGAAATAAATTAACTAAACATCAAAAGCCATGTCAGAATATCAAGAAATTGAAGAACAGCAAAGCAGAAAACCTCTTATTGAAATTTATAATGAGTATTATATCAAAGCTCCTTTAGGAAAAAGATTCTTAGCGATATTCATAGATATCCTAATAATTACAGGCTACTTTATTCTCTCGTATCTAATTACATTAAGATTGCTTATATCTTCTATACCTTATTATTATACGAATAATTACAGTGCTCTTGAGTTGTATTTCAATCAGGGCAATATTAAAGATAACATTGAAACCAACTGGTACATTGTGTTTATAATATTTGTGTTACTGCCCCCACTCCTTTATTTTCTGATTAAAGATGGTTTAGGGCAAGGTCAGAGTCTTGGTAAAAGAATAGTAGGATTACAGGTAATTTGTCTGAAGAATAATATCCCTTGTACAAAGTCAAAATCTTGCTTGAGAAATCTTATTTTATTACTACTGAGTATAATAGCGCTTATCCCTTTTATGGGATGGTTTGTTGAACTTATAGCAGTTATAGCGAACAAAGAAGGTAAGAGACTGGGAGACATGATAGCAAAGACACAAGTAATCAGTAAAAATCCATAAAGTAAATTCCATGAAAACATTCACTCAATGTGCCCTCTTATTCATAATTCTCCTATTAGTAGTGGGCTGTTCAAAAAAAACAACATCAAGCGAAGATATCGAAAGAGGGAAAAAAGCATTTGCCGAATTTTACCAAATGGACGCAGATACCTGTATTCAACTGGATAGTGTACACTTTTTATTCACGAAAATGTTTGAAAGACCTCGACAGGGTGATGGAGACTCAGTGTATGTTTATATACTTAAGGTCAATAATAATGAATGGTCTCCCTTGCTTTCTAAAGGATTGATGCGGGGCATGTCTTACCCTCCTGTCGTATCTGCCGAGGTTGTAAGTCTTGAAAACAAAGAATATCTATACATGGAATATGACTTTGGGGGAGGAAGTATGGGGAATAATGACACAGACTTTATCCTTTACGATCTTAAAGATACGAATAATGAATACACGCTATCCTTTGAATACTATCCACCCGATGTTGATGGTACTTCATCTGTAGCACCCAGTGAAAATTTGAAACGAGGAAGTACTTTGTTTACATTTCTTTATGATAAACTCCAAAGTAACGAACTGTTTCTAAAAAATGGAGGTATAGCTAAAACTGAAGATACGCCTCCCATGTCGGGATGGAAGTGCTACAATTTGCTCGGCCGTGTGAGGTCCGTGAAATATGCAGACGGTACTTACTTAGAATTCAATGTGGATGGAAATTTGACTAAGAAAACTACCGTGTGGGTCTTCGAAGATGGAAGCAAGCATATAAATACAGTGACCAATATTTATTCAAGTTTGAATGAATATTCCAATGGTGGGGCATATGAATATAAAATCGAATATGGAAAGAATACAAGAAACGAAATAGAACAGGGAGGTGAATATTTTCGTGACAGTTTCACCTTTGACAAACAAGGGCGGCTTAGCAAATATCATCCAAATGTTGGTTTTGACGCTGTAACTATTGAATATAAATACAGAAGCGAATCAGACCTATTTCCCTACAAAGAGGTTGAGAATGCCGGATATGAAGGAGGAGGGGGCTCATCCTCCAAAGTTTCTACCTTCGAATATCTGAAAACAGATATGAATGGCAATTGGATGGAACGAAAGGTTGATTGCAAAATTTCAGGAGTGGACGAAGAGGACAAAAAAAGCTATAATACGACAACTTTCAGTGAGATACGAGAAATAACGTATTTCTGAGAACCAATAATTAAAAAAGATGAAACATATTAATTTATTGATTATCATATTGGCGACAAGTCTGTTTTGCTCTTGCCGACAGGAAAAGAAGGCCGATAATAATCTTATCCCAGTGAAAACAAATCAGGATGGATGGATCTTTATAAATCAGAAAGGAGAAACAGTTATAAAACCTGTACAGAAAATACATAAAGCCTCATTTTTCTACGACGGCATTTCACTTATCGAAATCGCAGATGAGATGTCGCAAACACTATCCTCTCCACTCACCTTTCTTAATATAAACGGTGAACTCATTAATAATAAAAAATACAAATACGCAACAATTTTTAATGATGGAATTGCTTGGGTCGTGGAAGAAAATGGATACCCTTCAGCTATCAATAAGAAAGGTGAAACTCTGTTTTCCTTGAAAAATAGTAAAAAAACAAAAGTCTTTTCAGAGGGACTTGCTCCTGTTTGTTTTAAAGAAGATGACATTGAGACTTGGGGCTATCTAAATAATAAAGGAGAAATGGTTATTTCGCCAATATTCGTTGCTTGCGACCAGTTTAGCGAAGGGTTGGCTTCGGCAACAATTGATGAAAAAGTAGGATATGGGTATATCGACAAAAAAGGCGAGTTTGTTATCCAACCTCAATTTTCAGTTACCTATATGTTTAATGGCGATGGATTAGCTGTAGTTGCAATAGGAGACTATGATAGAAAATACGGAGTAATAGACAAAAGTGGAAAATATGTTATTTCACCTCAGTATGACCGGATTGTACCCGACGGAGATCTGTTCATTGTAGAAGATTCCGGAGTATACGGTTGGCTGGACTCTCAAGGGAAAACTGTGATTAATCCTCAACTCAAAGGCTTGGGGCCTTTCAATGGATCTAATGTCGCTCCAGCATCTATTGATGGGTCTAAATTCGGATTAATTGACAAAAAAGGCACATATATCCTTAATCCTCAATATGGAAGTATATGTTCATTTATAGGCAACATAGCCCCTTTTTTAATGAGTGGAAAATACGGATTTATAGATAAAGAAGGAAAGATTGTTATTAATCCTCAATATACCGATATTGCCATCGATTACATGATGTGGGCTGTGGGATACGACTACACAAAACTATTATCTGTCGAAACCGACTATTGTGATATAGAATCTATTTGCAAAAATTTTGTAATCAATTCTAATAAAGGTACATTCAGAGGAATAGGAAATAATACAGTTTTTGCCAGTATTAAAAACCAATACAATAATTTATCCTATAATTCTGCAACTTCACGGAAATTCGATGATCCAATAGATTTGGGTAATGGAGTTTCTATAAAAAATATCGTTTTTGGATTTTCAACAGAATTATCAAAATCCTCTTACAATTATTATGAAGGAAAATATGAGACAATAGAGGCTAACGATGCTGATATAGAATCAATAGGTTATACTTTAACTATAGACCAATATTCGCGGGCAAAAAATAAAGGAAAGAGTATAGCCAAAGAAATTGCCAAAGCCATAAAGAATACATGTGGTATGACAATCCAAACAGAAGAAAATAAAGGTAGAGAACAAGTCGAGATAAGCCTAGAATCATCAGACATGGATGTTTCGATTACTGGCAATGAATCAAGAATAGCAATTATAGTATCATTTGATAAATAAAAAATAATGAGAATCTTAATAATCACAATACTTACAATGTTTACTCTATCTGCAAGTATATATGGACAGAGAAGGTCTATAAAAGACATAAAAAGTATAGAGGTGACTCAGCCTGAAGCAAAGAGAACACAAGGTTGTGACCAAGCTCTCCAGATCATCAAAATTACAATTGATACCGAATATACAAGAATTGATTTCGTATACAGGCCAGACAATCCGTATGGAGTTAATATTCCTCGACAGCCACATCTGTATCTGCAGATAAAAGCTGATGATGGGAATATATATAAAGCATTGCAAACCGGAGGTATGAAAAATTATGGCAATAATGTAAAACCCGATAAACCGGAATGGTTTTCGGTTATTTTCGAAAAAATGCCTTTTGATATAATTGCTTTCGACTTAGTAGAAGGAAAACCGATAGAAGGTGTATACAAGCTTCCTAAATGGAATTTTTATGATGTAAGGATAAAAACAGAAAAACAAATACGCGCCGAAATTAATCAACTAGAAAAAAAGGCTGAGAAAGGTGACGCAGACGCCGCATTTGAACTAGGACAGAAATATGAAATAGGAAAAGAAGTTGCACAAAATATAGACCAGGCTAATCAATATTATTTGAGAAGTGCTCAAAATGGGAATGTAGAAGCCAAAGAAAAAGTAGCATTCGCTTATTTTACAAGCGAATCAAGGACTATTACTACTCTAGAGTTAGCTACCTCTTATTTAATAGATGCTGCTAAAAACGGATCGGGTTCAGCTCAGGCTTACCTCGGAGGTTTATATGAAATAGGAGCTTCCTTGGAAAAGAATTTGGAGGAATCCGCAAAATGGTATGAGGCATCTGCCTATAGCGGAAATTCCTATGGTCAATTTTGGCTTGCACAAAAAAGCAAAAAAAACGGAGATTATGCATCTGCCGCACAATGGTATGGAAAGGCAATAGCACAAGAAGATTATATAACTCCATACGCTCAAAATTCACTAGGCGAATTATATTACTTTGGACGAGGTGTAGAACAAAGTTATGAAACTGCATTTCTATGGTTTCAGAAATCGGCGAACAATGGTCATTTAAACGGGAAAAGCAGTTTAGCTCATATGTATGAATATGGCTATGGAACCTCTCAAGACAACGAAACTGCCGTTGATTTGTATGAAGACATAATCGCGACTGTCGATAATGATGATTTGAAAAGTAGCTCATTGAATGCGCTGGGTAATATTTACTCACGAGAAAATAGTTTCTACAACTTGGAAAAGGCTGTAAATTATTATCAAAAAGCAATAACATTAAATAGTAATATATATTCTATGTATTCTATAGGTAAAATGTATAACGACGGTAAAGGTGTCCTTAAAAATCCGGCTAAAGCCAAAGAATATTTAGAGCAGAGTGCGCAGAGTGGATATAATGCAGCACAATATGAATTAGGCTTACTATATAAGGCGAGTAAAGACTTACAATCTGCACTCAAATGGTTTGAGAGAAGTGCTGAGAATGATTATGCTGCAGCTCAATACGAATTGGGTCTCATGTACTTTTATGGAAAAGGTGTTGCCAAAAATAATGGAACAGCAGCCCAATGGATCGAGAAGGCATATAATGCCGGAAACGAGGATGCAAAAAAGGTATGGAATGGATTAGAACTTTGGAAATATAAACAATGAAAAAGATAATTCTTGTTATAATTCTTTTTTTTATCGGGGTTATAACAACACTGAATGCTCAAAATATTATTTACAGTCCATCAATATCATCACGAACTGATAGTCGGACTACAATTAATTCAATTGAGCTAAATGATAAAAATAAAGAAATAATTATAAATATTATTTTCTCAAATAACTCTTCAACCTCAACTGGAATATGGATGGATTATAGAAAAGTTGAGCTAATGCAAGATGGGATATCTGTTGCCTGTAAAAGAATAGAAGGATTATCTCAACGAAGAATAATCATCGAAGGAGGAGATCAAAAACCACTTGCTCTAATTTTTGATGCATCATTATTTAAAGAAGACTCAACATTTGATATTATTGAGAGGGAAGCCAATGGTTGGACATTCCGTGGAATTCAAGGAATAAGATTTAATTCAGGTCGAATTGGCGAAGTTCGACGGGAAGTCGAACTTGGCGACAAATATGCATTGAATAAACTAGGTATGATGTATTACAATGGAGACGGAGTTCCTTTGGATTACGATAAAGCTTTAGAGTTATTTAAGAAAGCCGCTGAAAAGGGACTACCTGTTGCATATTCAAATGCCGGCACATCATATCTTTGGGGAGTAGGAACCGATATAAATGCCGAAAAAGCACGGCAATGGTTCGAAGCAGGAAGTAAGCTTGGAGATTCAAGTTCTCAATATTATTTAGCCACGATGTATAAAAATGGAAATGGTGTTTTGAAGAACCCAATAAAAGCAAAAGATCTATTTCTAAGAAGTGCGAATGCGGGACATATTAATGCTCAATATGAACTAGCATTGATATATAAACAGAATAATCAACTCGTAGAAGCTTTTAACTGGTTAAAAAAATGTGCAGGTGACAATAAAAATGCTCAATACGAATTAGGACTTATGTATTATTATGCAAAAGGCACAAATAAAAATAATCAATTGGCCGCATTTTGGGTTAAAAAAGCTTATGAAAACGGAAACAGTGAGGCGAAAAAAGTATGGGATGGATTAGAATTATGGAAATATGAAAATAAATAGCATATTAAGAAATATATAAAATTGCGTTTTGCTCAAACCCTCTTCTAAAGAAAATCAATTAATAATACAAATAGAAATCATAACTACTTATGGCAATAATAGACGTAGTCAGTTGGTCACCACAAGGAAATAAAACAATTTATGCATATTGCTTTCCAGAAACAAATCTGAGTACTTATACTCAATTGCTTATACAAGAATCACAAGAGGCAGTTTTGTTTTCGAAAGGACAGATTATAGGTAAATTCGGTCCGGGAAAACACACCTTGAGTACAGAGAATTTACCCATTCTGAGGAATTTATTTGGTATCCCTTTCGGAGGTAAAAATCCGTTTATGGCAGAAATATGGTTCGTTAACAAATTACAACCTTACAATATTGATTGGCAAACAGATAGCATGTCTATTCACGATGCGGATTATAATACTCAACTTCCGTTAGTGTCAAAAGGACGGTATGGGTTGAGAGTAAAAGATGCCGAAAAGTTCTTGATAAAAATAGTCGGTACAAAAAATGAATTTACGCAAGACGATCTAACAAATCAGTTTTTTGGAGAATTCTCGATCAAAACCAAATCGACGATCCTCCAGTTTATGCTTAAAAACAAGATAGGATTTAAATCTGTATCGGCGCATCTGGATGAGCTATCTCAATATTTGAAAGGCACAATGTTATCATTCTGGGATAATTTAGGCTTAGACCTGACTCAATTCTACATTACAAGTATTGATATTGATACTTCAAGCGAAACCGGACGGAGGGTAGCGGCTGCCATTTCACAACAGAGTGCGATGTCTATTACCGGGCATACATGGCAGCAAGAGCAGATGTTTGGTGTAGCAAACAATGCTATTGATGGTCTAGGAAATGGGGGGCTTATCGGAGGTTTGATGGCTATGAATATGATGGGTGGAATGGGAGGTGCTGCAGGTGGCGGAATGATGAATCCACAATACAGCCAACCCTCTTTCGGCGGTAATAATAGACAGGAAACCCAAGGACAAACAACACAATCCACAAAGCAAGTGCGAGAGGTCTATTGTTCCAATTGTTCCCGTAAATTCCCCAACACATATGGTTTCTGTCCGCATTGTGGCGATACTTACAATCCTTGCCCCAAGTGTGGAACCGATAATGATAAAAATGCAAAACGCTGCGTAAGTTGCGGTACACCTCTACAGTGCGAATATATTTTGTGTCCTAATTGTAATGCTCCATTAGTTCCCGGTAGCACTTTTTGTGGAAATTGCGGGAAACAAGTACAGTCAGATGACAGTTGCGCCCGTTGTGGATCTGCATTAGCTCCAAATGCAAAATTTTGTCCCAGATGTGGAAATAAACGATAAATATAAAGAGCTATGGAGACAAAAAAAACAATATCATGGCTTTCTCTTTTATTGGGAGAAACATTGATTATAACTGCTTTTATCTTATTCAGAGGCAAGCAGACAGATAATATTCTTGCACTGAATATTGTTGTTTCTACAATTATTTATGGGCTGTTTTTTGTTGATATTCTCATTCCGTTAGTCGATTATAACGACAAATCAAGCAAAGCAATCGGATCTATTGGTGTTCGCTGGCTAGCTACGTGGCTATATGCGATTATAGCAGTTGCGGCAATGATTATAAGTAATATTGCTTTAGATGTAGTTTTCTCTACACAACTCATTATCCATGGCATACTGTTCTTCTTATTGTTGCTTGGCTTTGTTGCTGCGCTCCATTCGTCCGATAAAGTAAACGAAGTTTATGCGCAAGAGACAGCTAATAGTAATGGAATCAATGAAATGAAATCGGTTATGCAAGGTTTGAAATACAAAATGAGTAATAATTTAGAACTGCCGGACTACTTTATAAATCGTATTAACGAACTCGAAAAAAATCTAAGATTTGTTTCACCATCTAACAAGCAGGAAGCCAATAATCTGGAAATTTCATTCATAGATACATTGAATAACATTAGCATCGAAATTTACGATTTTGCCATGAATGAAGAATCCATAAAAAAGAATCTCCAAAAATGTGAATGGATCTATCAACGCAGGAAAAATATTTATTCAAAATAAAATAATAAGGATATGACAGGTAAAATTTTCCCCGAATCGAATAATATTTATCAAGACCTAGCAAAAATATTATTCAAATACTATCGCCAAGCTGCCGAAAAGATAGTGCAAGAAGAGGAGCGTATCGAAAAAGAAATTGCTATTCTCGAAGAAGAAAAAAGTTTTAAAGACCAAGAACTTTCGAAAACAATTTATTGGTTGTTTACTATCATTCTTTTCTTCGTTTACTTCATTAAGAAAAACCAGATTACGAAAGAAATTGATGATTTAGATAGTCGGATTAATGAATTTAGGAAACAACACTCCGAAATATTTCGCGACTATAAAGTAAGCAAACTGGGCGTAGCATATGTCCCCGTTGCCGACCAGATAAAGTACGAAGACAAAAGTTTTATCATTGATTATACCGGTAAAGTTAATGAGTCGGAGATCACTTTGCAACTCTCACGCCAGAATGATTTGCTGGTTGAAACGATTGCCGATCTGGAGCAGTTATCCTCAGAAGCCCCGATCGTAGAAACCTCTAAAAATACAGAAACGATTGATACGGATGACTATTCTACGTCTATTCAGCAAATAAATCAACATGATTATTTTGGAAAATTAGAACGTTCCCTGCGAACAATTTCCTATTGCATGGATGATCTGGACACTACTTCGGTGTCGTTGCCATTGGTAGCCGATAAGAGTGATTATCTACAATTATTGAACGAATATGCAACCTCTGATATTCCTGATAATGCTCCCATTGTCGAAGTTTTTGATAAGGGAAAATATGCTGGTAGTATCTCCAAGTTTCAAGAATTAAACAAATTGAAAGATGCGTTATCGAACAAAACTTCTCAGTTTGAAGATGTATTGAAAGGGCTGATGATGACAATGGCTAATTCGGTACAGGCAATTTCGTCTCTGAAAATAGCATCCACAGATAAGGTAGTATTTGAATCAAATAAGGTGCTTTATCAGATTCTGAAATCACCGTACAATCATTATTCTCCGGCACTTGAATTCTCTGAAATTGAAAGAATCCGCAACGAAAAATTTGATTACAGCGAATCGGTACAAGGATATGAACCATTCCAACTAAAGCCGAGTTCAAGGGTTAAATACAATTTGCTTTCGGACATGTGGACAGCCGAAGATGGCAGCACTACTAATTTTCCGTTTGGTGTTCATCAAATTTATGAAGAGATAGTTGCTCCTGTTGTTCAAAACCTAATGCAGGAAAATCGAATTGAACGGTTGAAAATATATAACCATATCAAAGACCAAAAAATTGATTACCTAAACAAATGGCATCAAGAGACAGATAATTTTTATCTTGCAAACCGTGCTGAGAGTGCGGATATAATCAATCTGATGCGAGAAAGCCTACGGGAATATGTGGCTGCATACAATACGTTAGTTTCCTATCAAAAAACGGAGGAAAATATGGAGAAATCAGGCGGTTCACTAGATTCGGCTGTGATTGATGTTATTGATAATTCGAAAGAAACGCTTGCTGCTTTTGAAATACAATCCAAACAGTTCAAGACAGTTCAAGATGATTTTGAAGATTATATGGTACGTTTGAAAGATGATATAGATATTAAGGCTAAGCGGTTTGGACATATCGAATATTACGACGCTAAACTTCGTGATGGACATTCCAGCGAAATTGCCGTTGCAGCAAACGAAGTGCGTGATTTGGACGACCGTAGGAAACCATTAGCTTCAGTTAACGCTTTATTTGCTAAAATATCCGAATTACCTCCTGTACCTCAGGTTGAAGATATCATTTTTGAGCATATATCGCTCAACTTACCCAATATAGCAAAAAGTGCATTACAAGAGTTAGGAGGAGTTCCGATTAAGGAGGAGCCTCAAAATAAAGAAAATAAAGATCATGCTTCCGAAGATAATCATTATACTTCTGAAGAAAAGTCTAATACAGCTTGCTATGAAGAAGTTGTTACAAAAAAACTTGAAATAGAAGAGGTGATCGATAACCAACATCATATGAATACTGAGCATAGTGTGGGAGAAAAAGGTAATTCGGAAATAGAACTCGAAGACAGGGCCCTACATATTTATAGCGAAGAAGAATTAACAGCATTGCCCGATGAAAGATTAAAAGAAATATGTAAAAAAATGGGAATAGAGTATAATGACACCGATTTTGATAAAGACTACTTTATTTCAGAAATTCTTTATGTTCAAGGCAATAATAACGAATAAGAGAGAACAATTATGGCAAGTATAGATTGTGTATTAGATACGACTCCGATGGCACAAGAGATTGGTAGTGTTTCCAATCATGTGAAAGCGACTACGACCGCTGTAGTTGCTATGCAAACCGCAGTGGTACTAGCTGAGAAAAATGCAGCAGAGCATGTATGTAACAATGTAAACAAAGGATTTCATACGCTTATGCTTTCCCAAATTTCCCAGAAAAGGGCAAAGTGTCAAAGCGATGTTGATTCGCTTTTGATGCTACTTAATCAGCAGCAAAAACAACTTTTAGCGATTAAAGGGCGAATGGAACGAGACTATAATATGCTGTCGAATCGTTACCTGAAACTTTTTAATGGATTGAATACCATTTTAAAACAACGGGTTTTTGAGTTAGATAGACCTGTAATTAATTTTGCTATTCGTGATATTGAAAAAGTATCCAATAGGACAAAATATCTTACAGCAACAGTGCCTCTAACTCAATTGGAATCATTGTCAATAAGCCAAAAAATTCTGGCCTCCAATGTGAAATATCGCGGATTAAATGTCATTGATTCTATGACACGATTTCTTGGAGGAATGCAAGAACAGAAAAAACTTACCGATCGAATTTTGCTCAATAGAAGCAAGAAACCAGAGGATTCAACATTACTGATACCTATTATCATTAGTGAAATGAATTATGATAAATCTGATAATAAAAATATCGAAATTACTTTGAGTAATAGAATATTGAACAGACAATCAGAGACTATTCTAAAAAATGCAGTAATGCCCCATGTCGAAAATTTGCAAGGGCAAAAAAACATGAGCATAAATAAAGATGTACAAAGTGAATTCAGTAAGCTGGTTTCATCTTCCAATATTTCGCAACGGGTAAAAGACCTGACGAATAGTCTGTTTGCTACAAATAATTACCCAAATATCTAAAACTAGTTATGAGTTACAAACGATCATTTCGTAAAACGATTCCTGTACATTATTCGGGTTCCAAAACTGTATCGGTTTCGGAAGGAACACGTTCTGTTACTGTAAACTACAGCGGTACTGTTTATGAAGATGTCAATGTAAATATTGATGTTGACACACGCTCTTTTGATACAGGCGTGGCAAGTTGTAACAACAGTGTAAATCTGCTTACCGGAGCAGTTGTAGCGGCCCAAACGGCTCAGATTGTATCAATTGATCTGAATGCAAAACAAATAGGAAATACAATTGTCGAAGGATTTTTCAAAACCATTCGGACTGAAATAAGTCAACAAATAATGGAATTGTCTCAACAAATAAATTCCAATCTTATGCATTTGCGAGAATTGGCAAAAGCGTGTGAGGCAAAGAAAAAACAAATGGAAGTTGACTATAACAGGAAATCGAATCAATATCTCAAGATTTTTGATGATTTGAATAAAGAACTGGAAAATCGAATTTTTGAGCTAAACAAGCCAGCCTTTATATTCAAAAGGAACAGCGATAACCATACTGCCAGGACATCGGGGAATGACTTGGTAAGTACAGTCGCTGTGTTTGGCAAAGAAGGAGGCGAACTTCAAGCCAAGATAAGCACTTCTATTGCAAAAAAGCGAGCATTGGATACAATTAACCAAGTAAATGTGTATTTATGGAAACAGAAAAAAACAGAAAATGCCATTGCTCAAAGTATGCTGAATTCAAATGTCGCAGCCTCCATATTTGCCCCGGTTTGCTTTTTGGAGACTGTGGACGAAAAAAATCAAATCAACAAAAAAGTGTATCAATCCAGTCTTTTGTCACAAATAAATTCCAATAATATTATCGAAAATATAAAAGCCAAGAGTTGGACTAATATTCCAAAAGAAAGTAAAGAAAGCATTCAGCGCTATTTCAATACCGAAATAAGCAATTCTTTTTCGTCAAATGACTTACGTAATAATAGAGTAAAAGATATGGTTGTAAAGCTTTTGGATTTAAGCTCAACTAAAAATATTTAATCGATAAATATATATTAAAATATGAAAGAATTAAAAGAAATTCGTTTCAACGAAAGCAACATACAACTTAAAGATAATTTAGTACGAAGTGCTATTCTACCAGAGAAAGCTGCCGAGCTCAATCGTTCCATCACTATTCAAGGAAATACTGTTGTAGAAGGTGCTGTTTATGCCCACAAACTGGAAATTCAGAATGGTGATTTAGAAATACAAGGTGCTGTTTTCACCCAACTGGAATTATATGTGAATAGTGAAGCAAAAGGTAATATTACTTTCAAAAAAAGTGTAGGCTCAGCTCATTCTATCGTATCGCGCACTCCAAATTGCAAAATTACTTTTTATTCGGATATTAACGCCAAAAGTGTTACTCTTTACAATGCTTTTGTTGCAGGTAGTATTTATGCCGATGAAATTATTCTTGAGAATAGCATCGTTATTGGTGGCGTTTTTGCAACACAAGAAATAGACCTGACCAATTCCATTATCGGAACATTTAACACACCATCTGCCCGAATTGCACAAACCATTAGTTTACTATTGCCTAGTGCATTTTCGATAGAAAAAATAATTGCAACCGCTGATGCTAAATTATTTAATTTGAGTCTGGCCGATCTGGGAGCTTTGTATAAAGGAATCCCCCAATCCCCTAACTCTGGGAAGATAGAAATGGACATCAATACTGATGAGGTAAAAACTACACTTGTGAACGAAGATATCCAGAAAACCTTACATAGCTATACTGTTATAGGGAAAGTTTTAGCTGCCGATTTGATAGATACGGATAAATTTCAAAATCATTTTTTACTTACCGCAGCAAGCTTAGGTTCGCAATTGCTGAAAACATATGATATGGGAGTTGATAATGATGGTAATCCTGTAGCATTAACATTCGAAAAAATCCAGGATTTCTTTTTCAATATTTTGCTTGGGAAAATAGAAATTCAAAGTATTGATGGCAAATTTGATATTTCAGAGATAACCGGTAGACTTTAGCTAGATGGAAACAAAGAAGTGTGATCATTGCGGCAGAACAGTTTTAGCAAACTCAAAAGTTTGCAAACACTGCGGGCAATCGTTTGTGTGTGAAGATATAGTTTTGGATGAGACTGTTAAAACTGAATCAGAACAATTGCAAACAAGCCAATCGATAGAATCAGAGAAAAACGAAGATACTATCCAGCAAAGCATAGATAATGCTCAACCGCTGGAAGAAATAAGAAAACGCAAAAAATGGTACTTATTAGCGATTGTAGGCATTCTTGTCGTTAGTTTTTCTATTTATTGGATAAGCAGAACACATGGAGAAGAAGTTAGTGCAGTCATAAAAATTGAGGAAGAGTCGGAGTTGAAGAATAATGAGGATGAACCTGAAATGAAAGAGAATATTGAATTTATCGCTCCTGAACTTTCATCTGATAAAGAAGAAAAAAAGGAAGAAAGAAAAGAGGATAATGAAATAAGTTTTACTCTTTCAGCACCTAAGGTTACCGTGAAAGGAGGGCAGATTCAGATTCAATATATTTTAATGAATGATAATGAAGCAACCAATATACAAGTACCTGATAAAATAAGCGGTTTTGAAATTAAGTACGGTCCTTCCGTTAGTCAAAATTACACGAGTAGATTTGTTAATGGAGTAAAAAAGACTGAAGAGTCTATAACACACAGCTATGTTTTAATGGCCACAACTGAAGGGGTATTTAAACTACCTGCTGCAACCATAAAATGTAAGGGGCGTATTTATACTTCGAATACAGCTCTGATAAAAGTATTGCCATCTAATGACGGTACTTCATCCAAGAATCATTCATCTTCAAACTCCAAGTATATTAAAATTACTCCTAACGATGTAATGCAAAACTATGAGACTGCTATTGATATAAAAGAATTATCAGATAATAAAAAAACTGAAATACAGTTGAATGATAAGAGAATATATAATGAAGTTGAAGTAATGCCAAGTTTTCCTGGAGGAGAAAGTGCATTAAGCCAATTTATTTCAGCAAACTTAAGATATCCAGTTGTTGCTCAGGAATCAGGAATACAAGGACGTGCGATTATTCGCTTCGTTGTAACTAGGACAGGGTCAACTTCAGATGTAATAGTTGTCCGAGGCTTTGATCCATCTTGTGATAAAGAAGCCGTAAGAGTAGTAAAGGCTATGCCTAAATGGAATCCTGGTATACAGGATGGAAATCCTGTAGATGTTTATTTTACGCTGCCAATTAGTTTTACACTGACTAGAAATTATTGATTATTCAGTAATAATTCTAAATTGGTTGTTCTATAATATTTGATACAAATTTATAATAGAGTTTATATTGAATATGTGATTAAAGTTTATGAGTACAATAATTCTCTAAACGCACTTGTTATGTCATGGGGACAACAAGTGAAGATATATAGCTATAGTGTAGTAAAAAATATTGGTGCGGTAAGGCAGAGTAGGTAACAAGCAAGGTTGACAAACGATTCTAAGGACGGTTAGAAAGCTATGCCCAATATGGGAAAACAAAATATTATGAAGACTTAATAAATAATTATGAAAGAATATTAATTAAAGAAATGGAGTATTTTAAAACTTGATTAAATAATAAGGAAAAGAGTTCGTGTTATTTTTTCTCAAAACTTCAGTAGACAAAATATAACAGCAACCAATGCTTTTGATAAAGATTTGAAAGAAGTCTTAGGTGAAGGCGATTGGTAAATAATTAGACATAATTAAGAGATTATATAAAATTGTATTTATGAAGAACTTATTAATTATATTTTTGTTAGTAGCGTTTGTAGGATGCCACAAAAATAATCCAGAAGATTTGCTCGGAGAGTGGAAAGAAATCGAAGAAATAGAGGGTAGTCCAGGGTGTTATAGATATTGCATTTTTACCCCCGGAATTTATCACATGTCTATGATTTACGAGAATAATAAGATTAAACGACCTGATCAATTTAAGATTGATATCAATGAGACACAATTTGAGATATATGCATGGTATAATGAAATTAAAGATGTATGGGTTGATGGAAAGAGAAGTAAGTATGATATATTCAAATACAAAATAACTCATAAGGGTGAAAACGTATTTCTCGATTTTGGAGGAAATACTTACAAAAAAATAAACAGATGACTTATATATACAGATTTATACAGCTTATAGATCTATATAATCGGTGTTATCAAAAGTAAAAGACGAGACAACGACCTTACTGACAAAAAAAAATATGAGAATACGGTATAACATATAGTATATTCCTGATATATTCTGGAAAGACAATCCTATTTATTTTATTAAGACGTTTATCAGATGAATGGAAACCTATATGGTAATATATTAAAAAACCACTCTTAGTATTCTATTTTAATTTTTATAGAGGACACATGTCTTTTAATATCGAATCAATAATATGATTAATTAACGAAAGCATATTAGTACAATTTACGTATAAAAATTTAAACTATGGAAATTACAGTTTGGGGTATTCTTAAAATTATACTAGGTATATGGCTTGCTATTGGTACTTTTCGCTTCTGTCTTAGTACTGTTGGTATGATATGGGGTAATATTATGTTTGGTGTTGTAGGTTTTATTTTGGGAGGTGTGATTGCTTTTCTCTCAAAGAAGTTCCTAATCTCATTTCTGCCAGTTTGGTATATCACAATTCCAATCGGGATGGCAATAGGAGTCTCTATAGACAATATTATAAGACTAGGTTTTGTGGAATATATAAAGACTAATTTATTAGGACTAGGCGAGGCTTTTTTAGACTCTTTCTTCTTTATTCATAGCAGTAGTTCGACTTCTTCTTCAAGAAATGTTAAAGAATCGGATAATCTCTATGAAAGAACAAGTAATTTTTATTCGGGACGTACCTGTTCTTCATGTAGCAGTTGGGATAATAATAGTTGTAGATGCACTTATCATGGTGGTTTCCGTTCTTCGACTAGTTTATCTTGTGATGACTATAGATGACTCTTTACGTAATTTGTAAAAAATGATAATAACTATCTTTTTCCCCACAAGACAAAGCAAGAATGACTAATGATTTTATGGTACTGTTAGCTAAAGAATATATGCAGGAGATGGGTATTAAAATCCCCGATATATTATTGTTAGACATCATAATACCGAGCATGAGCATTTGCATATTGTCTATAATTACATCAATAACAACTTAAAACGAATCTCAGTCAACAACCATTACAAGCGAAAGGAAGTTAAAGAATAAAATCACCTGACTTATGGTAAAGGTAAAGACAGGGTGAAACTCAAGAAACTAAATGTTCCAATAAGGTAAAGTATTATATCTATGATGCGATAAAAGTTGTTTTACCCAACTGTAATAATCTCGTCGACTTACCGTTCGGAATTAATCTAGAATATAAATACAAACCGACAACCAACCTGATTGAGAGAGTATCGTTCCGGTATAAGATTATCACTTTCAAAGGTTCACAGATTGATCGGAAGTTTAGCTTTGGTAACCTCAAAAAAGAGTTTCTAAAGAATATTAAATTATTACAGGAACAGGCAAAGAAAGATCAAATACAAGTTCCAAACAAAAAACAACAAATGCTAAGAGCGCCGAAAATCCCAATTATTAGTGGCATTGAACTGACAGCTGGCCAATGGCAAACACTGAAAAATGGAGGTTTTATGTATCTAGAAAATAGGATAAACAATGATACAAAAACTCAGTTTTCATCTTATGTATTCTTCAATGAAGAAAAGAACCAAGTTTTTTTGTAGAGATAATCCGGACGGGGTTGTCTAATATGGCAAGTATGATAGACCAGAGAATATTTTATAAAAAACAGCAGCCAGTGTTGATAAGAGTTGGTCATATAGTGATATTTATTTACCTTTACATTTATAAGTCGCTCTTTGAGTATTGCAGAATAGTAAAGCGAATCTACGAAGTCCGCTCGTTTCTAAATCGTTACCTATTGAAAGAGGAAGACTGTTTAATCAATTGATTAGTAGTTGATAAGAGTTTTTATTGTGTCTTGAGCAATATGTGCTTACATTTTCAGGAAGATGCTTTTCTTCGGGTAAATTATCATTTATAGACTTGATAAGTTTTTTAATATTACTATTAACAACATAAGTAATATTCTTTGTCAGTCTTATTTCATCAGCATATGACTCATCACCTTTCAGAAATGAAAAGACATAACTCTCTTTATTCATATTATTACCCCACTCTTCAATAATTTCTTTCATTTTTGGAAATAAAGGAAAAGATATATACAGATCCTCCGTAGCGGTACTCTTTGTCTTCTCTCTAATAAACGTAAACTCATTTGTCTTTCTGCTATAGTCAGACCATTTTAAACGAATAAGGTCGGCAAAATTCATTCCATTAGCCCAGAAAGAAAATAAAAATAAATCTCTTGACATTTTACGATTCCTTTCTTTTATAGAAACATTTGCTATTATTTTAATATCATCCAATGTCAATGCTATTTTTCTGCTACCTGTTTTTTTTATGGTATATGATTTTTGAGAGCCTTTTTTAAAACAATAATCACTCGGTCTTATTGTACCATCACTTAAAGCAATATTGCAAATTGTCCGCATGGCACGCATACGCATAGCAATAGTTGTTTTCGTATATCCATGTTCTAATGCTTCTTTCTCAAATCGTTGCATTTGTTCAGCAGTAATATCGTGAAAAGTTAATTCTAGAATATCTTTACTACATTTCTGCATTTCTTTTCGTTTACACCACTTACCACATTTGAAACAAACGAAAGCATTTAAAGCACCCTGATAAAACTCAGCAGTATTTAGTTTGTCTGCATCAATTAGTTTCTGAATCTTATGTTTAAAAGCTGTATTAACACTCTGTTTATCTCCTCTACCTAACAATGTTTCTAATCTGTCGAAGCTAAAGGCATTAAATTCGCAGAGCTGTTTAACTGCATTAAATATTACTTGTGATGACGCTTCTATACTTCGCCTAGCCTCTACAAGCTTAGATTCTCTAGCTTTAGGTAACCGTTGCCAGTCTTGAATAGTCATAGCTATTCCTGTAGGGTAATATTTTTGCTTTTTCACCAAAGTAACCCTAGTTCTGACAAAATACAACCCATCATAATTGGCTCTTCTTGTATCTAAAAAGCTTGCAATTTTTACATTGTCTTTTTGTTTTTGGTTAATGGTTTCTATTTTTTCTTTCATATGGTTGTGTCTATTAATGTACATACTAACTATCCCTTAATAGCATTCAAGTCCTTTATTTAAGATAAATAAATGTACATACTATGTACATACTACTCGTGCAAATATAGATAAAAATACATATATATAACAAAAATAAACTCAAAAAATATTCAATTAAATTATTGATAATCAATTATTAATAAACAAAAAGTAGAAATATGAAATATCAGAAAATAGGTTGTTTTATTTTTCATAATCATGAGGTCCCGAGTTCAATTCTCGGTCCCGCTACAATGAAAAAGACTTACAAAGAACTGTAAGTCTTTTTTATTTTTGCTGTACATAGATTGTACATAACAATTTAGGGTCAAGTGGAATACTGAGTTGGTGATTATTATCGAATAATGGCGTATTCCTGTTTTAAGGAAATCATGGTCTATTTTTTGTTTTGTGCTTTTATCACATATCATTACTCTTCTATCCGATATCTAAGATAAAGAATCTTTAGTTTCATAACTTAAAAGGAGTTTTCTTCAGATATATTTTATAATCCTTAATCATTCCTGGTTTATCAGACTCAGGACGAGGTAGATAAGAGAACCCCGAGACAACTTTATTTTCTCCCAGGTCTATCACTATATGATGAGGGTATTTCGCTTTTGTAGTAGAGTAATTCGTATGCCAGAAAGTAGATTCCTGCAAATCAAAAACATTACTGGCTATATTATTTGCAACCTCTGTCTCTTCACTATCTGCATATACAATCTTCCAATGCTGGCGCGATATCGGTTTCCCATCCTCACCTAATATTTCCAACTCTGCCATAGAGGCATAATTGTCTCCTCCATGCGAATTTAAAGCCTCCAAACAAAAGTAGCGAATTTTATCCAGCTTTCCGAAAGATATATGCTGCCAGCCATTGCCTCTATCAAAGTTACCCTCGAAAAAAGGGATCTCATTACTCAAATCTACTTCTTCTCCAAGCTTACGATGAGCATAAGCGGCAGAATCACCTTGCAACACATCTAAAATAGGCTGACGAAGTCCTTGTGATATACTTTTTTTCGGGGATGCCATATCTAAAACAATAACTTCATTAATACCTTTTTTTAACCAGCAACCCGGAACATACAATGTCTGTTGAGGGCCTATTTCCCAATAACGCCCTATCGCATGTCCGTTTACCCATAGCATTCCTTTACTCCAGTTACTCATGTCCAGAAATGTATCGCCTGTCTTTGTCAGGGTGAAAGATGAACGATAATAGGCAGGATGTTTTTGTTTATTCGTAGATCTTTTATAGTTCTTATCCTTTGCAAAAGAATAATCTACCGGAATAGTATAGACTTGCCAGCCTTTCAGATTTTTTATCTCTCCTTTATCATTTTTAAGTTCAACTTTCTTTGTAATACCTTTCCAGTCATAAATTCCTTTCCCAAAGTTCATCCGTCCCATGGCTTCCACCAGGATATCCAAAATAGCCCCCTCTTTTACCGGAGGCAGTAAAACAGTACCTTCACCTTTAAGCCGACTAAGGGTTGCTATCTTCTTCCCATCTATATATACCTGAGTCCAATCGTGTGCTTCTGTAATAATGAGGCTTTGCCTGTCGTCCGATTTTGACAATTTAGTGCGGTACAATATGCTACCCCACCCCTGGTCGAAATATTCCATCGATTTAATATCTTCAGAATATTTAGCCTTCGGTAAATTATCGAAGACCGTGGCGACCTCCTTAAATTCGAACCGGGGAATACTGATAGTCGGAATAGAATCGGGTATTTCGCTTAAGATATCGCCTTGCATCAAATAGTTTTCTAACAGATTACGTACTTCAAAATATTTAGGAGTTACTTTCCCAGATTCATTTATAGGTGCATCATAGTCATATGAAGTTGTTGTGGGAGAGAAATTAGGAAAATTTGCTCCGCCCCAATGTCCAAAGCTTGTCCCCCCGTGCGTCATATATAGACTAAACGATATATTCTGATCCAACATCTCTTTCAATCCTTCCACTAATGCCTCAGAACTGCGCGTTTCATGCTTTGCACCCCAATGATCAAACCATCCAGACCAAAACTCACTACACATCAATGGTGTATCAGGCCGTAATTTTTTCAGCTTTCTGAATTGGTCTTCGATATTGGCCCCTGTTCCAAAATTGACTGTCCATACTAAATCATCCAAAGCATTATTCTGAAAATTGGAATTCCAGTCGCATTGAAACAATGGTACTTCGGTAAAACCGGCATCTTTGACAATATCACGAACAGCTGCAACATAAGGTTTATCTGTCCCGTAGGCTCCATATTCGTTTTCAACCTGCACCATTATTATGTTTCCGCCTTTGGAAATCTGCAAATCTGAAAGTTGTTTTCCGACCTCGTTCATAAAAAGACGGGTTCTTTCCATATAATAGGGGTCTTGGACTCTCAATCCAATATCGTCTTTATTCAAGAGCCACCATGGCAGCCCTCCCATTTCCCATTCTGCACAGACATAAGGCCCCGGACGTACAATTACGTACAGCCCATGTTTTTGAGCCAGACGACAAAATTTTGCAACATCATTATTTCCGGTAAAGTCGTATTCTCCTTCTTTTTGTTCATGTATATTCCAAAAGATATATAAACAAATAGTATTCATACCTAAGGATTTACACATCTGTATGCGATGTTCCCAGTAGGCTGCGGGTATTCGGGGATAGTGAATCTCTGCTGCTTTTATAACGAACGGCTTTCCATTCAGGAGAAATGATTTATTGCCAATTTCAAACTTTTCACTAGAAGATTTTTGTCCATAACTATTAGATATACAAAAGATTAGAATATATAATGATACAAGTTTTTTCATAAATAGCAGATAACGATATTACCTTATTTCACATCTATTTCTACTGTAGCTGTTTTCAGACCTTTTGCTTTTGCTTCGAATATCAGTTCCCCTTTTTCTTCGGCGGCTTGAGCAATTGCGGTTAATTGTCCGTTAAACAGAGGCATCTTTGGCAAATGGAATAAATCTAGGTTGGTAGGATCTCCGTTGGCAGCAGCTCTATACTTGCCTTTTCCTTTTACTGAGAAATTAATCATCCGTTGATCCAAAGGACACAAATTGCCATCCTTATCTACTACTCTGACATTGATATAAACAAGGTCTTTCCCATCGGCTGATAGTTGGGTGCGATCGGGTATAAGCTCAATGCGATGAGGTTTTCCTGCTGTCTTGACTGTTTTTTCATCAACAGCATTACCTTTGTTATCATAAGCCACTACTTTCACTTCACCCGGTTCGTATATGGCATTCATCCACATAAGGCGATATCTATTTTGTACGGTTGAGTCGTTTTTGGTTTGCTTCCCATAACTTCTTCCATTGATAAATAGTTCTGCTGTGGGATAATTAGTATAGACAAACACTGGTGTTTCTTTACCTTCTCTCCCTTTCCAATTCCAATGAGGTAGAATATGTAATGTCTTCTCCTTCTTATTCCAGATACTTCTGTATAAATAATACCTATCCTTGGGAATACTTGCGAGATCTATAATACCAAACATAGAACTATGATTGGGCCATGCATCTGTATCGTATGGAGATGGTTCTCCTAAATAGTCGAATCCAGTCCAAACAAATTGTCCCATTGTCCATTCATAGTCATCAGCCAGAGCAAAATCATCATCTGGAACGTTCGACCAGAAACAATATTCCAAATCGTAAGAAGATGATTGATGATCGTCATAAATTGCATCCGCTTTTTTCTCTACTGGAAACTTATACACTCCGCGTGAGCTTACAGCCGAAGAGGTCTCTGAACCTAATACCAAGTTCTGAGGCAATTTCTCGTAAGCCTCGGTGTATCTGTGTGTACGATAATTGAGTCCCGGAACATCCAGCATTGCCGCAAATCCATTGTTTAGTACGCATGTAACCTGATCCATTCCACATGTAACAGGCCTTGTCGGATCCTCATGGTGACAAATGTTTTGTAGAAAAGATGCCACTTTATAGCCTTCGTCGTTACATTGAGTGGGTACTTCATTACCGATACTCCACATTACTACACTAGTATTATTCCGATAGTTGTGTAGCATGTTCAACATATCTTTCTCGGCCCACTCTTTAAAGTATCGGTGATATCCATTTTCGCATTTTGCAATATCCCATTCATCAAACGGTTCTATTATCATCATGAAACCCATTTCATCGCATAGTTCCACCAACTCGGGCGCAGGCATATTATGCGCAGTGCGTATGGCATCGCAACCCATATCTTTGAGCATAGTAAGCTGGCGACGTAAAGCTGCTACGTTTACAGCCGCACCTAATGGACCTAAATCGTGATGATTGCATACTCCTTGAAATTTTCTTTTTTCTCCGTTCAGGAAGAAGCCTTTATCTGCTATCAGTCTGATATCCCGAATTCCAAAACGGGTTATATATTCATCTGTTAATTTACCTTCTGTGTAAACTTTAGAAACAGCCTTATATAAATAGGGCGCTTCTGGTGTCCATAAATTAGGATTGTTTACAATGAAATTCTGTTCGAAGGGTTTACCGTGATTTATTCTTTGCGTATTATCCTTTGTCGAAACGACATTTCCTTTTGCATCTGTTATTTCAGTTACAATTCGAATATCATTATTTTCGGAGTTTTTAATTTCGGTCTTCAAATTTACAGATGCATATTCTTTTGACACAAACGGAGTGGTAATATATGTTCCCCATATAGGAACATGAACCTCATTTGTAATAACAACATGCACATTTCTATATAATCCTGCCCCGGGATACCATCTTGATGACTGAGGCTTGTTTTCAAGACGAACAGCTACAATATTGGAATTTCCATCAGAATTAAGAAAATCTGTAATATCGCAATGGAAAGAGTTATATCCAAAAGGCCAAAAGATAGCCTCCTTACCATTGACATATACACGAGCTTCACTCATAGCACCATCAAACAGGAGAGACACTCGCTTTTTACCTTTATCGAAATTTTCGATATTGAACGTATTCCTGTACCAACCGGTACCTACGTAAGGTAGACCTCCGGTTCTTCCGGTTTTAATTGTAGCAACAGTTTCCCCATTTTGTGTAATAGCAACTTCCTGTAAGTCATGTTTGCGATCAAAAGGTCCGTATATAGCCCAATCATGGGGAACAACAACAGACTCCCAGTTTTTATCATCGAAGTTTTTATTCACTGACTCCGGATAGTCACCTTTTGTAAATTTCCATCCTTTTTCCAGTAGAAATTCTGATCGTTGGGCGTAAAGATTACAAAAAAAGATAAAAAGAAATAGCGTAAATATAAGTCTTAGTTTCATAGATTTTTAGTAATTGAGTATGGGGCTATCACAAAGGACGTCATTGAGAAGACTAGGTATGAAGAGAAAAATTATAGACTTAATATTGTTTATACAATTTTGTATCTAAATACCATTTCTCCTCTCAATGACGTCTAAAGATCACTTTAGAACACCCTCATAAAATTTATTTAAAAGCGTCCATAATTACAGTGGGATAACCATCTTCGGTAAATGCTCCCAACCTGTATTTACTTGGCTTACATTGTGGTTCCCAATAGAAAACACCCTTGCAACGGCCATTTGTATTTTCTTTACATTCCTTTATGATACGGCTCAGCATAGTTTTCCCTTCGTCCAGAACTGTGGCGCTGACCAACTTCCCATCGTCATCCGCACACTCCATTCCGGTTTCTACAATCATCACATCACAATCATACTTTGTGCTTACTTTTTTAATGTTTTCGATGCAGTCCGTGATAACCTTTTCGGAGGATGTTTCTTGTCCATTGACTCTTGCCCAATAAGGATATAGTGACATCCCTATCATATCCCATTTAGCCCCATTGTTTTTCAGAATGTCTAAATTCCAATTATAAAGATTATTGTCAGAGCCGCTATCTAGATGCACTATTACAATAGTTTCCGGAAAAACAGACTTTGCTGCTTCATAACCCGCAGCGAATAATCCGGCATATTGGACTGGATTCTTATCGGCCTGCCCCATTTCCCATAAGAAACCATTACTGATTTCGTTGCCTACTTGTACCCATTCAGGAGTAATATCTTTTTCCTTCAAAGCATTCAGCACCTCTTTAGTATGGTCGCTAACTGCTGTTTTCAGTTCCTCGAAAGAAAATTCTTCCCATGCAGCAGGTATATTTTGTTTACTCGGATCAGCCCAAGTATCACTATAATGAAAGTCAATCATTACTCTCATGCCCAGTAGTTTTGCACGCCAAGCCTTTACAAGTACATCGCTTTTGTTGCACCAACCATCAACTGGATTTACCCACACACGCAAACGGATAGAGTTCATCCCTAAATCACGCAACAATGTCATGCATTCGGTTTCATGTCCCAAAGAGTTATAAAATTTATTTCCGACTTTTTCCATTTCCGTAAGCCAGCTAACATCGGCTCCTTTGGCAAAACCAGTCATGTCATAGATCGGCTTTTCTGGAAATGTAGGTTTGTCTTCGTTGACACAAGCAGCAAATCCTAAAGAGCCTATTACTATTGTTAATATAATGTTTTTTAGTTTCATATCTTTAGCTATTGAGTGATATTATATGTTCCATTGATAAGATTTACTGTCATTTGATATGTTCCAGGAGCGAGAGATGTATCATCGGTGATGTTACTACCTTTATAATACAATTTTCCTTGTGAGCCTCCGAAGTAATGATTCCATGATGTATCCAAGTGTATCTGGAATCCCCATGAAGAAGCTTTATTAATAGTTATTGAGCCTTTATATATCCCAGTTGTAGATGTAGCTGTCAGAGGTACATCGAAGTTCCATTGGTCATTTAACCCGGAAACATATATCTGAGCTCCGACAGTAGTCAAGGCATAAGTTAATTTCTTAATGGATGTTTCTATCAGATAAAGCCCTGCAGATGGAGCTGGAATATTTGTATTTCCCTTGAATACAAGTGCACCCGCTTCGGAATTTCCTTCAGCCAAAGTATATTTGTCATCCCAGTTATCCTTCTCGGTGTAGAATCCATAACCATATTTTGAATCAACATTAACAACTCCCGCATAAGCCAAATCGTCCTCATTAAATATGGTCAGGTAATTCTCGAAAGTCCAATTTCCACTTATGTTATCGTCAATTCCAGGCAGATACAGATAGGGATTTACTTCAATAGGATCAACTGAGCCTTTAACAATATTACATGTCCAAGCTTTAGGGTTGCTCAGGTCTACCACTAATGTATATTCTCCGGCTTCAGGTATAGTAATTGCTATGTTGTCAGCTTGCTTTGCCAAAGATATATTCTGTCCGTTCTGTGCAAAAGCTATATTTGTATTTATTGCTTTATCATCATCGGTTCCCGTAGCATAATCGTATTGTTTCCCTGTCCCTTGTAGTTTAATATTCAAAGTACTTGATGAAGAGGCATTGAATACAGTTGTCCATTTTACTTTAGAGCGATCAAATGTCATTTCGGCTTGAATGTCTCCACTTACACTCAATGTAGGTATCAGCAGGGCCGACCATAATTTTTTGATCGTATTGACCTCAACGTAATAACATCCTGCTATCCCAGGAAACCAGAAATTCCATCGTTTACTTGCATCTTCTTCCGATGAAAGTAGGAATGCGGAGCCATCCACAGCATCGTTCCCCCATGTAGTGCCATTGCCTTCTTGTAGGAAATAATTGTACCAGCCAGTGACTCCCATAAAACCAGTATAATTACCATCAGAAGCTGCTGAATAAAGCGTAAATCCGGTATCTTCAAGGTTGGCATTGAGAATATGACCTGTGCTCATGTCGACCGAATAAGGAGTAATAGACACCATTACTGTATTTGAATATACAGGCTGCATATTATTTCCTGTTTTTGCTGCAATACGGAAATAAACCTTGTTTACCTGATCCGAAACGGCACCTATATTCTTAGCCATCGCATTGAGTGCAAGACCTGTATAAGCTTTTGATAAAGAAGCCTCCACACTCTCACTTACCACGCCCGAGAAGTCAGAGGTGATAGAAGCCTGTAATGTCTGGATAGTCACATCAATAGGAGACAAGTCAGGATCACTTATCTGCAAGGCATCCTTGCTCCATGCCAACGACAAAACAATATCTTTGTTATTTTCCTTCAGCAAGACAACATCACTCTCTGTTGCGATCAATTCGCCCGGTGCAATACTACTCAAATATATCTTGTCTTCATCCTTTTCACAAGAGGCAAAACTCAAAGCTACTGTAAGAAGGAGAATGAAATTTTTCATTGTATTCATATATAGTATAATCTGTTAAATTAATAGTTCTCATTATAAAGGTTCGGATTAGCGGTCAGTTCGGTAGACGGGATAGGATAAGTATTATATTTGCTATCCACAGCCCTACCATCTTTCGTCCCCCCTTTCCATTGCCATCGATAAGAAGATGTAGTAAACTTACCATAACGTATGAGGTCTGTACGACGTACACACTCCAGATATAATTCCCGGGCTCGTTCATCGAGAATAAAATCAGCAGTCATCTGTCCTTCAGTGATGTTACCCGAGTTATCACCATAGGCTCGCACGCGCAATTCGTTGACATACCCTAAAGCAACCGAACGGCTACTTCCTTCTCCACCTTTCACAACAGCCTCAGCCAACATCAGGTATACATCTGCCAAACGGAAAACAGGAAAGTCTGTATTCACACTAAAGTCGCTGAAGTTGGAGGGCATCTCTCCGGCATCGGTTAGATTAGTCCATTTCTGTGCAAGATATCCATAACTCTGGTTTTCCACTATATCTACATCCTTGGTCTGACCCTCAGTGTAGAACATAGCACGACTATCACCACCATTGAAGAAATCGGAAAACTCGCCACGCAAACGGAAGCTTCCCCATCCTGATTTTACACCATAATCAGTAGGCAGCTGACTCTCCGAGGTATTGCTTATAGCACCACAAATGATGTAGGTAGTCGCTCCCCAAGATGCAGTATGTGTAGCATCTACAGGAAAAGCGTAAATGATTTCATTTGTACGATTATTGTTATCAGCATTAAATAGTTTGAAATAGTCATTCTCCAGTGTATAACCAGCTGCTATAACAGAGTTACAAGCGGCAATGCAATCGGTCCAACGAGCAGTTCCGGTATAAACCTCAGCATTCAGATAGAGACGAGCCAACAGTGCCGATGCAGCCTGCTTACATGCACGCCCATATTCAGATTCTGTACGATCCAGCAAATCAGTATCAATATCCTTCAATTCTGTCTCTATATATGCAAATATCTGATTAGAGGTATAGCGTGGTGGCAGGTAACTACCCACGGGGTCATTCTCAGTTACGAAAGGGATGTTTCTATAAAGGTCAAGTGCATGATAGTAGGCCAAAGCTCGGAGGAAACGAGCCTCTGCACGATAATGACGGATCTCCTTTTGGTCGCTCTCGCTGAATTGCCCTATTTTCCCATCAGTAGCATTGCGCAAAAATTCATTGCAAAGCGCTATCGTATAATAAATACGGTAATATGTATCAGAAACCCATATGTCATTGACATCCCAACTCAAGTAAGTAAGTCCTCCCATTTTGTCACCTTCCTGCCAAGTGTAGATAAACTCATCTGTACCAGCTTCCTGCATATTGAAATAGCAGCGCATATAGTCATAACCAGTATTACTACTCATATCGCCATTTCCACCACCTTTCTCTTGCCCGGTAATGACAAAAGAAACATAGAGTTTTCCAAGAACGGATTTATAGTTAGTAACCGATCTGTAAACATCAGCCGAGGTAGTTTCAGTATGTGGATACTGGTCTAAATCACCTACGCATGATGTCGCAAAAAATATACTGATAAGAAACGGTATGGTATAAAATATTTTTTTCATACGATATATCTTGTTTTAAATGGTAAAGGTTAGAATTCGAATCCTAAGTTAATAGAATAAGTGCGTGGGCGAGGATAGAAAGAAGCGTCCATTCCACTCGGTATTTCCGGATCTACACCTGAATATTTAGTAATACAGAAAACGTTTTGCATCAGAACGCTAGCATTCAGGCTGAACCAACGACAGACACGACCGAAATTATAGGACAGCGATAAATTGTCCATCTTCAGGAACGAACCATTCTCTACATAATAATCTGAGAGATGCTGGCGGCTCTTAAAGCCGGTCGTCAAGTAGCTACGATGCAAATTGTTCAATTGGTATGAGTTGTAGCTCATTGTTCCCATAGCACCGGTGTTCATAGCCATGCCATTGTACACATAGTTGCCTACACTAGCTCGAAGGCTTGTACTCAGCATCCATTTCTTATAGTTTAACGAAGTACTGAAGCCGAAGATGAAATCCGGAGCAGGCGACTTGTAGTGATATAGGTCACCCGAGTTTATCTCGCCATCATCATTCAAGTCTGCATAAGCTCCTTCAATGGGTTTACCTGTTTCGGTATCGTAAAGCTGTTTATAAACGTAAAACATATAAGGCGCGTAGCCTTCGCTTAATACTTGTACATTTTGTCCATCAATCCAAGCACCGGCAGATAGGTTGGTAGTAGCGCCACCTTCGACCAGAGAGAGATTCTTGACTTTCATTTTCTGCCAAGTCATATTGAAGCTTACATCCCAGTTCCAATCTTTACTTTGTATAGGACTGGCACTTAAGGTAAACTCAATTCCCTTGCTGTCCACATTACCCACATTGGTTAGAATATTCTTATCGAAATTAGTCCCGGCAGGTGATGCAACCGTTGCCAATAGATCTTTTGTTTTTCGTGTATAGAAATCGACACTACCAGAGAGGCGTTCTTTTAGAAATCCTAAATCGAGACCGAAGTTCCAAGAAGAAGTTGTTTCCCATTTCAAGTTTTCTACATAAGCCTCAGGACGATATGTATAGTACCATTGATTCCCAAATTGAGCTTGCGCTCCATCCTGACTGTATGTATATACTGGAAGGTAATTATAGTTACCTATTCCTTCTTGTTGTCCGGTTACACCATAACTAGCTCTTAATTTTAAATTACTCAACACTTTATTATCTTTAAGGAAAGCTTCTTCGGATAATCTCCATGCCAATGCTAAAGAAGGGAATGTTCCCCAGCGATTCTCTTTACTAAAACGAGAGGTTCCGTCTCTACGGATAGTAGCTGTCAACATGTAACGCGAATCGAAAGTATAGTTCAGACGAGAGTAATAAGAAAGAAGTACGTGGCGCTGATCCGATGCGGCTGTAGTACTCTGCGCTTCTCCTAAAGTATTTAGTTCACTATATAGGGGCGAAGTACTCTTCCAATATTGGTAATCGTATCCCACAGTAGCATCGAGACTACTCTTCCATGAATCTATAAACTTATTGTAATTGAAATATGTTGTCAGCAGACGGTTTGTATTTTTTTGTGGACCATATTTGTAATCACGACCATTCGACGTTTTATACTGGGCTGCTTCGGCAGGTACATATATCCGACCCTGTCCTTTGGCATAATCATAACCCAACGTAGTATGAAATTTCAGTTCGGGCAGAAAGTGCATTTTATAGTCTAAATCAAAGTTTCCAATTAAACGTGACACTCGACTAGTAGACTTATATTGCTTGAGAGCTCCCAGCGGATTGATTGTACCCCCCGTTACAAGCTGACCTGCGTTGTCAAGAGCTTCTGTATAGCCACCAAAGGTGTCGTTGCCTGAATAGACTGGCAGGGTCGGATTCCAGGTAGCGGCATTCCATATGGTACTTGAATTGGCAAAACGATTGTTGTTATGGGAAGCTTTTGCATTGACGTTCAGTTTTAAATGGTCTTGGAAGAAGCTAGGAGACAAAGAAAAACTTCCTGTAATGCGCTCTGCATTATCAGTCCTTACTAAGCCGTCTTGATTATAGTAGCCTAAAGATACACGAACCGGAACGTTTTTTGCCAAGCGTCCAGATAGACTGAGATTATTATCTGTGCCGAAAGCAGTCTGATAAATTTCATCATTCCAATTTGTCGCACTGCTACCCAACAAAGCTTTTTGAGTATCTGAACCTTCACTGTTGACTATGTTAATGAATTCTTCACGTGAGAGCATATCAGTCAGCTTAGTGCGGGTTTGTACTGAATTGGTAGTGGTAAAATTTACTTTCAGACGGTCTCCGCTTCCCTTTTTAGTAGTAATGATAAGAACTCCATTTGATGCACGTGAACCGTAGATAGCAGTAGATGAAGCATCTTTCAGGATAGTCATACTCTCAATGTCGCTTGGGTTTATAAGAGCAAGAAAGTTGCCTGAATTACCGCTGATTCCTCCTATTTCCAACGGCACACCGTCTAATACGATAAGCGGATCGTTACTGGCATTCAATGAAGCTCCTCCACGGATACGTATCGTACTTCCTGATGTTGGTGATCCACTATTCGACATAATCTGTACACCTGACACTTTTCCATTGATCAATTGTTCGGGTGAACTGATAAGCCCAGTGTTGAAATCTTTACTGCTAACACTGCTAATAGAGCCTGTAAGGTCTCCTTTTTTCTGGGTACCGTAGCCGATTACAACTACTTCGTCAATGTCGAAAGATGTTGGCTGCAGGCGTACATTAATTTGGTCTCGGCTATTAACCTCTATTATTTGTTTTTCGTAGCCCAAAAAAGAGAATTCCAGTTGGTTCTTCCCTTGTGGCAATTCGATGGCGTATTGTCCGTTTACATTGGTCATAGTGCCTAATGTCGTTTGTGGGATTTTTACCAAAGCGCCTGTGATGGCTTCTCCTGTTTCGTCAGTAATGATTCCTGTCACTTTTTTGGTTTGTGCAGCTACCATTAGTGGGAGCAAGAGCAATACCACAATTGCGACGAAGCGGAATTGGATAAACTTTTTACAATAAATGCATTTGTTCATAATTTAGATATTTAATTAAGGTGATTACTTGTGGAGTACTATCTGATTATTCGATCCATATCTTTTCTAATTCCAGCGAAGCCTCCTCTGTCGGACTATCGGCTGTTGACAGTTCCAATATTTCTATATTCTCTATATTGAAAGGGATTTGCATATCAGGAGAGAAATACCTGTCAAGAAACACTGGATATGGAGCAGGAAGAAGAACTGTACGACTTTGTTCCAGATCAGATAAAGGTATCCGGTATCTTTTTTGATCCTTTTCTATGACAAATTTTGAGGTATAGGTAAATCCATCAGTAGTAACAAAACCTATTCTTAACTGTTTGATGGCATTTATATTCCCTATATTCAAACAGAGATATTCAGCCTTTTTCAGAGCTTCTTCTCTGCGAATAATATAATTTTTAATATATTTTCTCCAGAAAAATAAAGCATTTGAATCTTTCTTAATGAATTTAAAATTCAGAGATTTTCCATCCATCGATTCTTTTATTGTTCTACTGATATAAGAAGATTCGGGGATTCCGTAAGTATCGAGCCCACTGTATTCGTCTATTATCTTGACAAGTTCTATTCCAGACTCTTTATTTACAATCTTAGTCTCCCAATACTTTGTCTGATAATAGTCCCAATCGAGAGGGCTACCTTCGACATTGGTAGGAGAGGTGAACTTTTTACTTCCATAACAGACTACTATATTGTATCTTAATATTCCCTCATTGATTGCTTTTGCAGGAAATTCGGCCGTGTATATATATCCGTTGCTATGCTTCATCTTTATGTATGGATTGACTTCCGACCAAAAAGAAATCTTATCTGTATAAATCAGTACAGAATCGGGAAACACAGGACCTACTATCTGCGCCTGTACCTGCAATGGCTGATCAGCTTCCGCTATTTTTGCAGGTGTATGTACAACGGAGAATGTTTTAGCGCAGGCTTCGGGAGACACAAATTCTCCCAGAGTGATATTGTTCCATCTTGTCTCAGTTTGCCAATTTCCGGTGGGAGTATAACCTGCTTTCTGAAGGAGATAGACTCCCGGTCTGATAAATATGTTGGTACCAGAAGAGACTTCGTTATAAGTATTTCCTTTATTAATAGCGGTTACTGTGAAATTTTTATCTAAACCCGGCAATTCAACCTTCATTTTCCACATATTCCAAGCAATAGTAACGACTTCTTTTTTTAAAGACGTTTTTTCAAAAGGGTCACTAATGCAGACTGCATCGGGCATAACCTCTAATCTCCAAATCCCCTCCTCTAACTTGTCCAAAAAATATGCTCCAGTCCCTTCATATTCGATCACTGCCGAGTTACCATAACCTATTATTTTTTTCAAATTATTTAAATTTGTCGGCTTTGTAATTGTACTGTTTGAATAATAAAATCTGTCCGAACCGTTCAATTCGCTCAGATCTTCCTTATAACTAACACGGAAGTTCTCGAAGATAGTATCGTTCGGGTATTTTTCATATTTTTTGTTCATGGGAATATTGTAAGCAACTTCCGCCGCTATCGCCATACTGATCGCTTTTTCGGGAGTATATGCCAGATTCAGAAAATGAGTCTGATATTCTGTATTGGCCCATGCTATATCGATGGGATCATAGGCAAATTGCGTGATCCATTGAAAACCTTGAGAGCGGAACGTGCGGGCCATAGCCGGATACATATACGAATATATAACATCGGCCGGATCAAATTCATATACAGCTTTTGCTTTATTGGTAAAGCCTTTTATATTATCGAATGGAATATTGTAACTATCGACATATGGAAGGAAATTGCCCTGACGAGTATGCCCTGCAACTAATCCGATAGGATACCATTGATAAGTAGTACCTTGTACTGCTGTATTGAAATAAGCCTGAGTATGATCCATATTGTGGCTTACATTATAGAATATAGGCTTTTTGTTCCCTGTTTTCCCTATAGCTTTTAACATTCTGTTGATATAATTTTCTGTTTGTTCAGGTGTGCCAGCATGACAAGGCTCATTGTTTATCTCAAATCCAACAATACAAGGATCGTCTTTATATGATAAGCCAGTGTAGGGATTTATATGACTTATAAAGTTTCCTATATAGTTTTCCTGTGCTTTTATGGCTTTTTCATCCTCATGTACTTTGCATTTATCGTATAGATAAGAGAACCCCCCGGTATTAATATTCTTTTCCGGATAGCCGTTACCAAAGTTTGTCATGGTAGTAATCAATACATATATATTGCGTTCCCGAAGTTTCGCTATCAGGTAATCGAGTAAATCCAGATGGTTGTTCTTTATCAATTTCCCTTCTCCATCAGAGATTTCCACATCCCATACATGAATACGGTATGCATTGAATCCTAAACGTGCAAAGTGATAAACATCTTTATCAATCGCTTCTTTATGATTTTTGTTTGTATAACGAATGGCCCGATAAGCATGCGCAAATGGCAGTGTATAGTTTACCCCGTAAAAAGAAGCTTCTTCATTGCTCCCTGTCCAGCGCATAGTTCCACTTTTGTCTATATATATCATTTTGTGCCGAAGCTGACAAACTAAAGAACAAGCATATTATTACTAATTTCAATTTCATGGTATAACGCATTTCTGGTTGCACAAATATACTATGGCCCTAGATTTTGAGCAGGTGCAAATTGGACAGATATGGATAGAAATTGGACAATGAAAAGTTTTAACACCTCAATAAATGGATTATAGCCTATCGTCTATAAATTGCCGTGGTGTTTTTCCAAATTCAGAGTTGAAACATTTGGAAAAGTAAGAGTGATTGGAAAAACCAACCATATACATCACTTCCGAAACTGTAAATTTATTTTGACTAAACAGCATTGCTGCCTTTTTCATACGTATAGATCTGATATATTCTACCGGAGACATTCCGGTAAGCTGCTTGATTTTTCTGTATATTTGTTTTGAACCAATACCGGAAATAGTGCTCAGCGAATTTACGTTGAGATCAGAGTCGGCAACCTTATCCTCTATTATCTCTGTAATTTGTGATAAGAATTTTTCATCTGGAGAAGTGGCTTTAATTGGTTGAGGTGATGCTAGGGCCTCAAGCCGTACCTTATTTTCTAATTGTTGTTTGCTGTTTAGCAGTTGTTCTATTCGGGATAAAAGTATTTCGGGCTCGAAGGGTTTGGATATGAAAAAATCAACATTCAGGTTGATGCTTTCCATTTCTGTCTTTTTATCATCCTTCGCTGTGAGCAAAATAATAGGGATGGTTGATGTCGGTATGTTCTTCCTTATATGAGCAGTCATTTCCAAACCGTCCATAACAGGCATCATTACATCTGCAACAATAAGATCGGGTTGTAGGCTTATACATGCGTCTAGTCCGTGTTTTCCGTTGTGACTGACTTCACACTGGTACTTTTCTGCAAGTGTCTGATAAATAAAGTCGGCAATCTCAGGGTTATCTTCCACAATTAGTATCTTAGGACGGTTACTTTCATGGACTATTATCGGAAGTATTTCTTCTGTTGTTATATTTTCAGGAATAGGTAAGGAAATATTAATTATAGTGCCTTTATTGTCTTCAGATTGTATTTCCACTTTTCCATTGTGCTGCTCTGCATACGTTTTTACCAGATGTAGTCCAATGCCTGTACCCTCTTTATCTTTTGCTGTTTTTGACGACTTAAAAAAACGTTCGAAAATGTATGGAATCTCTTCAGACGGAATACCTATACCCGTATCACTGACCTGTATCACTAACCTCTGTCTATTTTCCTGATAGTTCAGAATTAAACTCACACTGCCTTGCTCTGTGTATTTACAGGCATTAGCAATCAGGTTGTTGAGCAACGATTCTATTTTCAATATATCGATATCTATATAAATTTTGTCTTTATTTGTCGTGAATGTGAATGTGAGACCCTTTTCTTTATAGCCATCTTCATATATAGAGAACAGGCTTCGAGCAAATTCTACAAATTCTACTTTAGACAATATCAATCCTGAGTTAATACTGTCATTTCTATTAAAATCAATAATCTGGCGTATCAGTGAATTTAGCTTTAATGCATTTCGCTGAATCAGTTCGAGCTGTTTCTTCTTATACGAGTCTTTTGTCTCATGTAGCAATTTACTCACAGGTGCGAGGATCAGGCTCAATGGAGTCTTAAATTCATGAGAAACATTCGTGAAGAAATTCATCTTCAGGTTGGATAACTCCAGCATTTTTTCCTTCTCTATGCGTTCTATTCTTAGATTATTGCGCACCCTTAAAAAATTTATAATCCATAGAATAAAGCTCAAAATCAATAATACATATACGATTTTAGCCCATATTGTATAGTACCACGGAGGAGAAATGTTTATGATAAAAGACGTAAATGCCTCAGAAGGTTTTCCGTACGAGTCGAGCCTACTTATCATCAGTCTGTGTTTTCCGTATTCCAGATTCGAATATGAAATTCGGTTTGTGTTTTCTTTCAGAATATTCCAGTCTGAGTCTCGATGATCAAGCTTGTAGACAAACTTATTGCTCTCTTCCTGAGAGTATATCAAATCTGAAAATTCAAAGATCAGATTGTTTTGATCATAATTCAGATTAATTTCATTTACATAACGAATGCAGTTTTGCTTAGGATTAGGATTATATAGCTTTCCATTAACATATAGTGATGTTAAAATTACAGGAGGGTTCTGTTCTGCATTTTTAAGAACCATCGGAGAAAGTAGTACTAATTCATCACTGGATCCTAAGTAAATATTGGCAGAAGATTTATCATAAAATCCCGCAGTGAAAGATTTGTTAATTATATTCATCCTCTGCACTTCAAATGTTTTTTTATCCACAACCCATACGCCTTCTATTGTAGATAACCAGATGTGCTGCTCTTCCTCTGTCATCGAAAGAACTTGGCCGTTTCCGAATTCATTAAATTTTGTCAGAATCGTTTCATTATTATTCGGATCAACTCGTACAAGCCCAGCCGGAAACCCCATCCAGATATAACCATCTTCATCGCAAAGCATATAATTCGGTGTCTCATCTTGCATTCCATGCCCTATTAAAATTTTAGATATTTTGTTCTGCTTTAAGTCTATCTTATTGACCCCGTCTTTGTAAAGCAACACCCAGACATTATCGTTTTTATCAGGCATTATCTGATTTACAAACATGCCGGATAGACCGTCCTTGATTGTGTAGTTTCGTTCAGCGACATATGTTCCCGATGTCTGTTTCAACTTTTCTTTGTTAACAACAAATATTCCGCCCAAACATGTTGCTATCCACAAATTCTCCTGTTTGTCTTCGAAAATGCAATATGCCCAATTAGAATTATAGGTACGTGTACTGTCAACAATGGAGTAATGTACAAACTGTTTTTGATTATAATCGTATCGGCTTATACTCCCGTCTGTAGCTACCCATACATTTTTTTCTTTATCTTCGTATATGTACCTGATGCGGTTATGAGATATCGGAAATCTTACATTATCCATGCGATACCATATAGAAGCGTCAGAACTCTCGAGAGTAGGAGAAAATATCAATCCATTTGTTCCGCCTAGCCAGTAATTACCACGCGAATCACGATATATTGCATGAAAACGGTTGCCGTCGCCAATTCCCGTTATCTGAGAGATTGGGATAAACTGAAAGGCCTCATTATAACGGGATAGAGAAACATTATAATCCGTACCTAACCAAATATTTTTTTCCTTATCAGGAAAAACACTCCATATTATATTATTAGATAGTGATTTGCTATTCCTTGAGTCGTGTACAATATGTTGTATATTCGCCGAATATTTATTGTAAATATAAAGTCCGTTATCAGTTCCTACAAGCAAATTATTGGATTGGTCTAAGGCTAATGACTTCACAGAGTTGTTAAGAAAAGAGTTAAAAAACTCTACTTTCTTCGATGTCGGAGTATATTTCAACAGGTTTCCTTCCATACCTATCCAGATACAGCCGAGAGACGTATCTTCTAAGAGGGTATTTACAAACTGATTACTCCTTTTAGAATCTAATGGAAGATTAATTTTCTCAAATTTACCCAAATTTGGTATATACCTGCACAAGCCATTATATGTACCTATGTAAATATTCTCTTGTGATTTTATTATAGAATAAATAGTTTTGTGAGGGATCTCCGATTGTTCAATCGGAATATTTTCAAGTTTTTTGCTGGCGATATGGTATCGGAATAATCCATTAAGGGAGCCTATCCATAAGTTTCCATTATCTAAGTACATCGCACGAACATCGGTAGGGAAATTCTCATCCGAATTTTCATACCGGTCTTTTTTATAATTGTAAATGAGTACTCCATTATCAGTGCCAAGATACAAGTATTCTTTATCTATAACGGTAATGCAGTAGACCTGCGTATTTGTTTTTTCCGATATATGAGGCTGAGCAGAAAAACCATCATAACTATACAATCCTCTGTTTGATCCCATCCATATCATTCCCAAGCTATCTTGTGCAAAACAATTAACTCCGCTACTCTCCACACTGAGCATAATATTGTCAAATACCCTATAAGTCATTCTTTGTCCATAGCTTGACAAAGATGACAGAAATAAAAAAACAAATAAGAGCCCCCTATACATATGTATAATATAATTTAAAATTAGTTCACTTAGTAAGTGAAAAGTATACCAATAAGTGTCTCTATTGAGATTGGTTAAAGATATTTATTCTTTATTAGACTGTAACCTTTTTTTAGTTTCTTTAACCCTGTAGGATTGTCCATTCATGTTGATAAGATAGGCTTTATGCGTTAGCCTGTCTGCCATAGCTACTACGAGTATTTATCCTTTAATATCCAGCTCGATTGATATATGTGTCTTACCGGTCCGGGATTATCGCAAAATACGATATTACGTCCCTCTTTAATAAATTTCAGCGTTTCAAGCTCGGGTAATGCTGTTTGTGTACTCTTGGCAACTCTTCCCTTACCAGTTCCTGAGGGATTATTAAAGATGTTTTGTCCTCATAAATAGTGATATGTACTATATCACCTGCTTGCTTTTTTATCTTTTTCCTTATTTCAGGTCTAACAGCCAAACCCACATGTCCATTTCCAATAGGCATTAGGTGTGTATTGGAAAACGCATAACTTTACTTTTAGCATTCCGAAAGATGTTTTAGGCATAGGTATTTCAGGTATTTCAACAAAAGTCCAAGCTCCTTTACCTTCAGTTTTTAATAATAAATAGTCTTTGTCTACTAAGGGTGTTTCTGTTCCCATCTTTTAAAGATAATATAAAAATAGCTGTGCTAAACATATACTACACAGCTATTCTATATATTGTTATTTTGTTGTGAAGGTGTTTATTTCACAGGAATGCGCAATTCTACTATCCATGGGGCATTGGGATCTTGAACATCACCTTCGCAACTCACATATAACTCATAGTGGTCTCTTGAGTCACATTCATATCCTTTTTCGTTAATGTCAACATATACCTTCTTCCAGACTTCATCATATTCGGACATTGTAACCTCTACCTGCATAACGAAATACTTGCCACCAGTTATTGTATAGCGTTTCATCCCATCTTCGGGTTCGATGTCCGAAAGATCTTCCAAGCAGGCTTCCGAACGTAATTTTTCGACAGGGGTATTCATTGGATCATCATGATAAACTCCGGCCATTTTAGGAGAAGCCTCCCAAAGATTATTGGCTCCAGCCCATGCGGCTAATTTCTCAAATACGTTTCCAATACCTGAATAATCTCCTGCATGCGAAATTGCAATTGTCTTTATCGGTTCGAGATTTTTTATCTCTGTGCTATTTATTTTCATAAGTCTAATTTTTCAATAATTTGTTTAATAATCTCTTTTATTTCAACGGGTTTAACAACCGTTGTTGTATCGGCATTTGCCAACACCCATCTAGCTAGTCCTTCGAGCGAGTAAGCCATGTAGGTTTGTTCTATCCGTCCGTCTGCAAGTTCTTTCTCTTCGGTCAGTCCCATAAAATAGCATCGGTCGGCAAAATGTTTAGAAACCTCTTTACTTGTACGTAAAACAACTTCGGTCAAACATTGAGGATCATCACATCCGAGAAGCGATTCCAGAGCAGGATGAACTTTTGTATGTTTATCTTCCGTTGTTTTTATGTTGCCTATACGATCAAGCCTAAATATTCGGTACTTTTTTCGTAAGTGACACCAAGCGGATAGATACCAGCGAGGGTATGAATAAGTTATGCCCACAGCTTCCAATGCTCTTCTGGTATTACTTTCGTCTGCATTCGTGTAGTCTACTTCTATGACCAACTTGTCGTTTATACTATTTAAGATCGTTTGCATTATATTCGGTAGACTTTCTCCCGCATTCCGACTTTTATATACCGCTATACTGTCGTCCATATCGTAGAGATATTTCTTGTCCACAGATCGTAAAGCAGCACGTATTTTATCCATTCCCTGACGAAAGTAGTTACTGTTTTGGGTATCGGTAAGTTGCTCGATAATTTTTTCGGCTGTGAGGAAAGCAATCGCTTCCTCTTTGGTAAACATGAGCGAAGGTAGCCTGTAGCCTTCTATTAAAGAATAGCCAACTCCCGAATTTCCGCATATCGGCACTCCAGCTTCAGACAATGTATGCATGTCACGATATATTGTGCGCAGGCTCACGTCGAAGCGTTCTGCCATTTCAGACGCTTTAACAACGGGGCGTGACTGTAATTGTATCAGTAATGCCGATATGCGGTCAAGTCGGTTTAATTCTTTATTCATGTTCTCATTTTACTCTATAATCAATGCCCAAAGTACGCCAAATTTATCGATAATTTCGGCATAAAGTTTAGCATAAGGTGGTTGGCTAAGTTCACATTTTATTTGCCCACCTATGCCTAATTTAGTATAAATGTCTTTCAGTTGTTCTTCTGTGTCACAAAATATAGTGAGTGTATGTCCCAAAGAACCAAAGTTAGCCTTTGTGTCCGGTAAAATATCGGCCATGCTGATAGTACAGCCATTAAAGTCAAGATCGGAATGGATTATCTTATCTTTGTATTCGGCAGGACTTTCCATTGCCTGATATTCTCCATAGCGAAAAATTTCTTCGACAGTACCATTAAATACTCCGGTATAAAAGTTAAGTGCTTCTTCTGCATTGCCATTAAATGACAGGTAAGGTTTAATTTTCATAATTCTGATGTTTTAAAATTTAACTACAATGCAAATGTATCATCCCATTATGACAACAGTATGTCAGCAAGTTTTTTCAATTGTAAAAAATATACAGGTATAGTAAAGATATAGAAGAGAACACAATACTAAAAATTAGTATTTATAATCTTTTGAATTCACTAACAGTAAGTTACATGAATGATAAATGTTTCTATGAAACATTGTATTAAAATTCACGTTTATTTACTAAATAATAGTTAATTTTGTGCGATTTAAAAAAATAATCTTGGATTAAGATCCAATAATTTATAGATATAAAGTTAACTACTAAATAATAAATTCTAATGAAAAATATAAAAGTTAGTTTGTGTCATTGTTTTGTGTTAATTCTTACCGTTTTTACCTTCTTTTCATGCAGTGAAGATAACGCTCCGGAGCAAAAGGCGGATTACAATTTACTTGGCATAACCTCTGTTACTATTAACGGTAGCCGCATTCCTGTCAAAGCTGATGGAGTATTACTAGACTTAACTGATTCTAAAAATATAGCAGGAATAGGGTCCCTCAGTGAACCGTATAAAAAACATTTTGAAATAGAATATGCTATATTGACTAAAGATTTGTCAGCGTCTTCTGTGGAGATACAGAGCAAATATCCGGACGTATCTATAGATATATCTCATGTAGTTACTAGTCCATCTGTAATTACATGGATCGCTAAGATTACAAGAGAGGGTTACTCAGAATCTGTTATATATAATCTGTCTTTTTTTGATCCAAGTTTAAATAAGATGTTTTTAGAATGATTTAGGAGATATAGAGCTTTTGGGAGAAAACCTTTATGCTGTTCACTCTATTGAGTCTAAACGTATCGAAGAATATTATTTTATTTTCGCCGCGCGCCAGATGGTTAAATGACTTTCATGGGAAGAAGTGATGTTTTATGCATCAATATTTGATTTTCCTAGAGTCCCCGAGTTGGAGTTGTCTCTCGCAATATTGGAGAATATCCCGTTTCGGAATTCATGCATAATGTTTTCAAATACGTTCGCAAAGGTCATGTGAAAACTGATAAGCACTGGATTCGCAATCGGAAGCGGGCTAAGTTGGTATGGGTGCAGTAGCTTTACAATAAAGATGTACTTATTTCTTTTACTATGAAAGATATTAAGGATTAAAATTATGATAACTTTGTTTTACAAATCTGTTGTGGATAAATATCAGTTAAAAAAGATATTTTGTCTTCAAAGAATAGCATAACCATCATCATCAATTGATATTAAAAGAGAAAATGACAGATTATATTTTGACGACTGATCGGTTGAGATTAAGATATTGGAAAGATTCAGATATTGAGCCGTTTGCAGCAATGAATATGGATAAGGAGGTAATGAGGTTTTTTCCTAAGACTTTATCTTATTCAGAAACTCTGGATTTTATACATAGAATTAAGTTACACTTTGAGAAACATAATTTTGGACTGTTTGCAGTTGAGGAAAAATCTACGGAAGAATTTATTGGATTTACCGGATTTTCCATCCCTACTTTTGACTCTTATTTTACGCCATGTGTAGAAATAGGTTGGAGATTTAGAAAGGAATTCTGGAAGAGAGGATTAGCTGCTGAGGCTGCAACAGCATGCCTTAATTATGGCTTTGATATTTTAAATTTCGATAAGATTGTATCATTTACCTCTGTTCTAAATATTGATTCTGAAAAAGTAATGAAACGAATTGGTATGCATCTTCAAGGGTATTTTGATCATCCCAAAATAGAAAAACAGAACCCTTTGTGCAAGCATGTTCTTTATGAAATTAAAAGGCCAAATAACTAGTATCGTTTAATTGCTTATCATTTAAAAATGGATAATATAGTAGAACAGGTTCGTCAGTCATTGATAATGTGTATTGATGAAAGTACACTTAATACTAGCTCTCGATTTTTCAAAGAAGGGGAAGCTGCTAAGGTACATGGTGTGCGAATGGGGGAAGTCACTAAAATAGCGAAGGAGAGCCTTAAACAGATGAAGGGACTTTCTAAACAGGAGATATTCGACTTGTGTGAAGAGCTGTGGCAGTCCGGCTACTTGGAAGAATCGGTTGTTGCTTGCATTTGGGCAGAATCTTTACATAAACAATATGAACCTGCTGATTTTGAGATTTTCGAATATTGGTTACACAACTACGTTAATAACTGGGCTGATTGCGATACTCTCTGTAATCATACTATCGGTACATTCGTGATGATGTATCCCGAATATATATCAGAATTGAAAAAATGGGCAAAATCTTCTAGTCGTTGGGTAAAGCGGGCAGCAGCCGTTACATTGATTATTCCTGCCCGTAAAGGCCTGTTTTTAGATGATGTGTTTGAAATTGCTGATCTATTGCTCTTAGATAAAGATGATTTGGTACAAAAGGGATATGGTTGGATGCTGAAAGCAGCCAGCGAAACACAGAAAAAAAGTGAAGCCTATCAGAAAAGAGTGTTTGATTATGTGATGAAACATAAATCAGTAATGCCTCGTACAGCCTTACGTTATGCTATAGAAAAAATGCCCGCAAATATGAAAGCAGAAGCTATGAAAAAGTGAAAATGATATTGAGTGAGATATGAAGGAAATAAAAGTAAAGTCATTGAAAGATATACACTTCGACGTAATATATGAAGCATTTGATCAAGCTTTTGCCAACTATGAAGTACAAATCAATAAGGTACAACTCCAAACTATGCTTAAAAGGCGTGGATTTGATCCTGAATTGTCATTTGCTGCATTTGATGGAGATAAAATAGTTGCTTTTACTTTAAATGGAATTGGAGACTTTAAAGGAATACGCACAGCATACGATACGGGAACAGGAACTCTGAAAGAATATCGAGGACAAGGTTTAGCTACTCAGGTCTTTGAATATTCTATACCATTTTTAAGAGAAGCCGGGATTAAACAATACTTGCTAGAAGTGTTGCAACACAATACGAAAGCTGTTTCCGTATACAGAAATCTTGGATTTGCAGTAACTCGTGAATTCTATTATTCGATGCAAACAAATGAGCATATAAGCAATCTTATAAAAGAATCAGATACTTTATATTCTGTTAAACGGATAAGTACCGATCAATTGGATTTGTTTACTGAATTTTGGGATTTTACTCCTTCGTGGCAGAATAGTTTTGAATCTATACAGCGGACTGTTGATGATTTTATTTGTTTGGGAGTATTTGTCGATGGACGAATACTCGGATACTGTGTTTTCGAGCCTATATCGGGAGATCTTACTCAAATAGCTGTTGACAAAAAATATAGAAGGCAAGGGATTGCATCTTTATTACTAAAAGAGATTTTAAATTTGAATAAAAATTCGATTCTGAAAATTGTGAATACAGATGTATCATGTGATTCGATTACAGATTTCATAAGAGCAAAGAATATTGAAGTGAAAGGAAAACAATTTGAAATGATCAGAAAAATCTAAAATCGACGATTTCCTTTTATAGATTCAGTTTGCTTATAAATGTCCCTTTTTTACAATTCATCAAAGTTGAGGTTAACTATCTTTGTACGATGGACTCTTTTGAAATTGTACAGCCCAGTATTGAATTGTCGCCTTACATTAAGAACTATTGGTTCTTAAAAGCAAATGCGGCAAATGATGTGCAAGGTATAATACCAACCGGGAACATCAATCTATTCTTCCATCGGGGAAGCCCCCTGTCAATAGAGTGCAATAATAGTCCTTTACCTCAGATGTTTATTAGTGGACAATCTACTACATATTCCAACCTCGTTCAATCAGGTATTACTGATATGATTTGCGTTACGTTTCATGCATTTGGAGCACGCATGTTTTTCAAAGAGCCGATGCACGAATTTAAAGAACAGTCTATTGCACTTGACTTACTCGACAATATTGAAATATTGGAGCTGGGTAAACTACTTCTCGATACATACGATAATAGAGTGTGCGTCCAAATGATTGAATCATTCTTGAAGAAGCAATATTTTTATTCCAAAGAATATAATTTGAGGCGAATGCAAGCCGCAGTAAATGCTGTTAATATAGGGCATGTAGGAATTGAGTCTTTGGCTGGTATCAGCTGTCTAGGTTATAAGCAATTCAAACGTATCTTTACTGAATATGTAGGGTTGAATCCTAAAGAATTCCTGAGGGTAATTCGTTTTCAACGAGCACTATATATTTTACAAACCAAACCTTCTACAAATCTAACAGAGCTTGCATACATCTGTGAGTTTTACGATCAATCGCATTTGATAAGTGAATTCAAACATTTTTCGGGATATACTCCGGGTGAATATCTTGCGATATGTGATCCATATTCCGACTACTTTTCTCTTTAAAAGATAGATGTCCTTTTTTTCCAAGTATAAGGGAAATGCAACTTTTAGCTTTGTATTGTCAATATTTATTCACTAAAAATCAAAAATGAAATGAAAAAGCTAGTTGCATTTTTTGAAATTCCTTCTGTAGATTTCAATAGAGCTGTAAAATTCTACGAATTGTTACTGGGCATAAGTTTTAACGCTATGGACTTCGGTCATGAGAAAATGGCATTCTTTCCCGAAGAATCAGGTAAGTGTCCCGGAGCTATATCTTACGCGCCGGACTTTAACCCTTCAAAGGATGGGGTTTTGATAAGTTTCTCTGTTGAAAGTATCGAAACGGCATTAGATAATGTAGTGAAAAACGGAGGTAAAAGGATTATCCCCAAAACAAAGATTGAAGCCGAAGGGGTAGGGTACTTTGCTACATTCATCGACAGTGAAGGAAACAGTATAGGTTTATACTCGGATAAATAACTGAAAATATAAATCTTTATAGGAGAGAACTGGTAAGATTTTATATTCTGCCAGTTCTGTTTATTTATAGTTTTCAACAAAATTAAAAACTACTAAAAAGTATCCTTATCTCTCTTTGCTTTTCTGAAGAATATGCTTATCTATACTATCAAAATGAAACCTATTTTTTGATTATTCATGCAAATCCTTTCCATAATTATAGTTTTTTGTTAACTTTGTCGCCAGTTAGGAGAAAATCTTCTAATAATCTAGAGTTGACTATTTAATAAAATCAAGACCGAAATTCTTTGGTATACAGTCGTATCTATGCTCTGGATTCTATTTATTAATATCGCATAATGTAGTATCAAGTCGTTTAAAAATGACTTCTAACTAGTAGCGTTATGCCCCCTTTGTTTTGCAAGATAGCATTTCAAAAATGATTATTTTCTTTGATTATTTCAAAGAAGGTATTCTTATGATCAATCCGTCAGATAATGAAAAGGATATTATTTATTTGCGCTATAACCATTTTTGTATCTTCTCTGAGAGCACAGGGAAAAAAAGATTTTTTCAAATTGGGTGGAGCAATTCGTTTTAACACATCAGTAGAGAATTATGAAAAAAGTAATAAAGCTTTAAATACCTATATAAAACTCGATACGTGGTATTTGTCAGCCGATGCCAATAAATCAGGATTTGATTTAAGCTTTCAATACCGTTTCTATCCCGATTCTAAAGCCCACTTCTTACATCATGGTTATATCGGATACCAAATTGATCAGAGCCTGTATATTAAAGGAGGTGTATTTCAAAAACCTTTCGGAATAGGAGATTTTGCGTCCCATTCGTGGTGGTTCCAGATTCCCTATTATATGGGATTGGAAGATACGTATAATACGGGAATAGGCTTATCATATCAATTAAGTCAATGGCGCTTTGATTTTGCTTATTTCAGACAAGCAGCTCCAAAGGGTTCTATCTCGGATAATACTTTGGATAATGATGTTGGCAATGGCAGGTATTCTTATGCTGTGGTTCCTACTACAGGTTATGCCGGTAATACCCTGGTGGATGCAAATATCAGAGAATTGGATCACTTCAATTTAAGAGCCCGATATAAATTGAATGAAAATATTGAGTTCGGCGTTTCCGGACAACTAGGAAGTATATATAATAAAGAACTCAATAGTCGAAAATGGGGAACTAGTACTGCATTACATATAGTCGCTGATTATAATAAATGGAATTTTAAAGGAGAGTTTATCTCATATAATTATAATGCTCAGGGTAATAATAAAGAAAAACTGGACATCCTCCAGATGGCTGCTTATGGTGCAGCTTATGATGTGGCTACGAAAGGAAATATTTATATTCTAGGATTAGCATATATGATACCTATTAACAGAAAATTTATAAAATATATACAACCATATATAGACTATTCGATAGTCGATAAACATAAAAAAGAATATTTTAATATACAACACCTTATTCCCGGAGCACTTTTCTCTATGGGGCCCATATATACGTATGTTGATTTCGCTTTGGGTAAAAATCAACCGTGGCTGACATCTAACTTTGGAGAAGGTCTAGGTAAAGGGACTGCAAATGCCAGATGGAATAGTCGCTTTAATATAAATATAGGATATTATTTTAATCAATAATAAATATGAATAAAATAGAAATGAAGAACTTGTTTCTGATATTTGGAACAGCCAAGAAGCAAGCTCTAAGAATGCTGAGAAGCGGAAAATCAAAAAAAGAAATTCACCAAAGAACAAAGTGTACAATTGCAGTGAATAATGTAAGTCTTTCGATTAAAGAAGGTGAAATATTTGTTGTAATGGGTTTGTCGGGCAGTGGAAAATCGTCTTTACTCCGTTGCTTTAATATGTTGAATGTACCTACATCAGGTAGCATTTCTATCGATGGAGAAGATATCACAAAAATGAATAAAACGAAGTTGTTAAATCTTCGCAGAAAAAAAGTAGGAATGGTGTTTCAGAATTTTGGACTTTTGCCTCATAAGACAATAATAGACAATGTTGCTTTTGGCCTCGAGATTCAGAATATAAATCTGAAAGAGCGTTATGAGAAAGCAAAAGAAATAATAAATATAGTTGGTCTGTCAGGCTATGAGAATGAATACCCTTATCAACTGAGTGGTGGAATGCAGCAGCGTGTTGGAATTGCCCGAGCCATAGCAACCGATTCTCAGATTCTTTTAATGGATGAAGCCTTTAGCGCATTAGACCCACTGATCAGATCACAAATGCAAGACGATCTGTTGGATATTCAACAAAAACTTAAAAAGACCATCATCTTTATTACACACGATCTTGATGAGGCTTTAAAGTTAGGAAACACTATTGCGATTATGAAAGATGGGGTGATTGTTCAGCAAGGTAGCCCCGAGGATATCTTGATGAACCCTGCCGATGATTATGTAAAAGCTTTTATCGGAAATGTTGATTTATCTAAAATTATAACAGCTTCTACAATAATGGAACCATTTAGAGCAAGAGTGCAGTTAGGTAAGGATGGTTTGGCATCGGCATTGAGGTTGATGGAGCGTCACACTTTACGATTTGTGGCAGTTATAAGCGAGGATAACAAGTTTAAGGGCTATGTAAGAAAAAAAGATGTTGAACGTAAAATTGCTGCCGGAGAAAAGGGATTGGAATCTATATTGATGGATATTCCTAAAGTAATGGAAGATCACTCTGTATCGGATATGCTCCCATTGTTTATAAATCAAAAATATCCTTTGGCTGTAGTTGACTGTAATGAGAGGCTAATAGGCTGTATAAGATATTCTGATGTAGTAGCTATGGTTACAGGATATGACGAAGAAGCTGTTAAAGAAATAATAGAAAATGCAAGTTAAATATGAATAAACTAGATATAGGTAAGTATATAGAACGTTTTGTAGATTGGTTGTCAGATACAGCAGCACCGCTCTTTCGTCAGATAACCATTATGATAGATAATAGCGTTAATGTGTTACAAGAATTACTCGGGTATGTTCCGTTCTACATGATTATTGCTATTGTGGCACTGATCGCTTTTATTATTAAAAAGAAATCCTTAGGAAACCATAAATACTGGCAAAACAATATAGCAACACTGATAGGATTCCCTCTCTTTTGTGTTTTAGGGCTTCTGCTTATTTACTGGATGGGCTTTTGGGAACAAACAATGGATACATTTATCTTGGTATTGGTAGCAACGCTTATTGTGTTAATGATTGGCATACCTCTAGGTATATGGTGCGCATACAATAAAAAAGCCTATGCTATAATTCGCCCATTACTAGACTTTATGCAAACAATGCCCGCTTTTGTTTATTTGATTCCGGCAATTTTATTCTTTTCGGTAGGTAATGTGCCGGGTGTTTTGGCCACGGTTATTTTTTCATTGCCTCCGGCTGTTAGGATGACAGCTCTGGGAATAAAGAGTGTACCGAAAGAGGTTGTAGAAGCTTCTGTTGCCTTTGGTTGTACAAGACGTCAGACTTTGTTCAAAGTGCAAATGCCATTAGCCATGACGACTATTTTGGCTGGTATTAATCAGGTAATTATGTTGTCTCTATCGATGGTCGTTATTGCCTCAATGGTAGGAGCCGGAGGACTGGGCGAAAGTGTATATGCAGGTATTCAGCAGGCCGATGTTGCTTTAGGTTTCGAAGCAGGGCTTTGTATTGTAATACTAGCGATTATATTAGATAGAATGACACAGCTTTTAGGTAAAGAAAAGGAGGAACAGAAATGAATAAGATAATATACATTCTACTCTCAGTCTTATTGCTCGGTCTTACATCTTGTGAGCCTCGTCATAAGCAAGATGTCCTGATACTATACCCCAACTGGGCGGAGGGTATCGCTATTACATATTTGGCAAAGGTTATGTTAGAGGATAAAGGATATACGGTAACCTTAAAGCGTATAGAACCGGGTCCAATTTATACAGCTCTATCTCGTGGTGATGCCGATATATATATGGATGCATGGCTTCCTCATACACAAAAAGATTATTGGGCTAAATACGGGCATAAACTAGATGTATTAGGAACTGTTTTTGACGATGGTATAACCGGGCTTGTTGTTCCTGCCTACGTTAATATAGAGTCTATAGAAGAGTTGAATGAAAATAAAGACAAGTTTGACAAGAAAATTTATGGAATTGCTTCAGGAGCAGGAATCCATGCTAATACAGAAAAAGCAATAACCGCTTATAATCTCGATTACTCTCAGATTTCCTCTTCCGAAACGTCTATGATAACAGCTTTGAAAAAGGCAGAGAAAAATAAAGAGTGGATTGTAATAACAGGTTGGAAACCACATTTTATGTGGACTGAATTTGAACTCAAAAAATTGAGTGATCCAAAAGGTATATATCCTACAGATAATATTCAGGTTATATCTCGGCGCGGGTTTAAAGAAGACAAGCCCGAAATTGCTGCTTTTTTTGAGAGTTTTAAATTAGAAGACAAGCTATTACACGAACTGATAATTGATGTAAGTATGGATAAGAATCCTGAGATTGGAGCTAAAGTGTTTTTTGAAAAACACCGGACTTTTCTGTACTAAAAACGATGGGTGGAGGAGGGAACTTTTACATATACAAATAAGAAAACTACACTATACTGCAAAATGAGCATTTCCTATTTTCAAAAACAATTAATGATTAATGGTAAATGAAAATTAATCATCCTTAACAACAATTATGTAAACGAGCCGCAAAGACATGTGAGATGCTAAAAAATGAATACAAACTTACTGATAGGCCTCAAAAAGAAATCTTAAAAAGCCAAAAATAAACCATCCAGACAAGGGAATGTATTAAATTTGCGATTCGAAAAAAAGCTGTTCTGATGGGTTGTAAAAAGCCTTTTGACTTACGGTTTAATCTTAAAAAATCAGAGATTATGTTTGATTATAAATTTAGAGATGTATAAATAAGATTGAATGAGTACCGTTTCTTCGAAATTATATTGTACCTAATGTTTTACAAATTGAAAGAGATTTCAGTTATAGAGACATCAAAAAGACTTTTATAAATGTATAGAATTATTATCGGAGTAAGCAAAGATATAGTAAGAACAGTAATAAGAACTGCCTTCAAGAAACATAATCGCAACAGTATGCCAATCGCGAATTTAAACTATCCTTCAAATTCAATTAAAAGCTAAACTGTGAGGAGCGTTATAAAAAGAAACCAAAAGTTTTCATCCTATACATTTTTGGATGAGGAAAATAGCAAAATTTCCTTTTCCAATATGTGAACAGTGTCTTTTGGTGAAATATGACAAGTCTCAAATAGGTATATCGGATAGTATAGAAATATACTAAGATTCTATTATTGGGATTCAAGTCAATAGGCGATTAATTTTTAGCCTATTCATATTTGTTGAAAGAAAACAAAGCAAAGTAATATAAATAATTAGTTTTCAATTAGTAAATCATGACATCAGTAAAAGTGAAAATCAGACCTTCCATTGTCGAAAATAGGGAAGGTGCGCTCTATTATCAACTTATTCATAATCGAGTAACCAGGCAGATAAATACAGATTATAAAATCTTTCCTGGTGAGTGGAACAAACGTGGTGCAAATATTATCCTGCCTCTGTTTGATGAAAATAGAAAGAATTATCTCCTGTCTATAGAAGAAAAGATAGTATGGGATACAAAAAGGCTTGCAAATATTATAGACGTATTTAGTAAAAAGGAGTTTCTTATACGGTAGATGAAGTTGTCTCAAGTTTTGAAAAGCAGATTCGAGGGACTTCCTTTTTTGTCTTTATGCAGCAGTTGATTGTCCGACTCAAACAATTTGGTAGAATTAGAACCAGTGAGACGTATAAAACTACCTTAAATAGTTTTATGCATTTTAGAAATGGAAAGGATTTATATCCTTACGACATTAATTCGGAGCTAATGACAGAGTATGAAGCTTACCTAAGATCTAATGGTGTAAGTCAGAATAGTTCATCATTTTATATGAGGATACTTCGAGCTGTGTATAATCGTAGTGTGGAGAAAGGTTTGACAGAACAGAAATATCCATTCAAATATGTATATACCGGCATTGAAAAAACCATTAAAAGAGCAGTTTCTTTTAAAGTCATTAAGCAAATCAGAGATCTGGATCTGGCCCCTTACCCAACATTGGATTATGTGCGTGATATGTTTCTATTTAGTTTCTACACAAGAGGAATGTCGTTTGTGGATATGGCTTACCTCAAGAAGAAAGATCTTAGTGGAGGAGTGCTGTCTTATCGTAGAAAAAAAACAGGTCAGCAACTATTTATTAAATGGGAGCAGTGTATGCAGGATATTGTAGATAAGTATCCTCCTAATGAGTCTTCATACTTACTCCCCATTATTAAAAGTGCCGAGAAAGATGAAAGAAGTCAATACAAGAATGCGTCTTGCCTTATAAACCGTAATTTGAAAATTATTGGAAGTAAATTAGGACTATCTATTCCTTTAACTATGTATGTGGCTCGTCATTCATGGGCTAGTATAGCAAAAAGTAAGAATATTCCTGTTACGGTAATAAGTGAAGGAATGGGGCATGATTCAGAAGTAACCACACAGATCTATCTAGCAGCATTAGATACATCTATAATAGATAGGGCTAACAATATGATACTTAAATCCCTATTGTAGTATTAAAATGATTCTTAAATATAGATATCTCTTGCTAAGAGATATGTTTAATACTGCAAAAGTATACAAAATATTGAAAACAAGAAGATAGTTCTGAAGCTTTTTTTAAGGAAATTATTTAAAATATAAAAATGTTTAGTGAAAGCTTTCTATCCGTTTGCGTATATACTTGATAAATAATCTAATACAATAAAAACATATCTCTTAGCAAGAGATGTGCATACAGCGAGATCATAACTACTTATTGAGAATTTTTATTTAACACATAAGTGTGTTGTAAATAAATAAAAAATCTGCTGTATTATACACTTTATATCTATAACTAATTGGAATACATTATATTGTAATATTTCATGGAACCAGAGCTATGCTCATATCTGAAATAAAACCTTATAAAGTTCCAGATAATAGCACACTATTCATTCTTATGTACAAGCAAGAGATTCCGAGTTGGTACGCTATGCGTGCGATATTCCGCAAAGAAATGGATACAAAAAAATTATTGGATAAGGAATGCATTCGGAGTTTTATTCCTATGCATTATACACTCACTATGAAAAATGGTCGTAAAGTAAGAGAACTGGTTCCTGCTATTACGAATCTGATCTTTGTTCACGCCACGCCAACAGCTATTAAACAGGTCAAGTCAAAAACCGAATACCTTCAGTATATTATTGATTCGAGGAGTAAAGAAAAAATTATAGTTCCTGATGATCAAATGAAACGCTTCATTGCTGTAGCGAGTATTTGCCACGAAAAAATGACTTACCTAAAACCAGAGGAAGTCGATTTGAGAAAAGGAACTTTAGTGCGGGTTCTTGGTGGTCCTTTTGATGGCGTTGAAGGTGTTTTTGTGAAAGTGAAAGGTGCGCGAAGTAGGCGAGTGGTAGTTCTTATACAAGGTATTGCTGCTGTTGTAACTGCCGAGATAGAAACTGACCTGATTGAAGTTATATCATAAGGTGGAATAATTAACTAATTTAATTTTCATAGAATGTATTACTGGATTATAAATATCGGTTTGGTTTTCTTTCTTTGCATGTTTTTTGCATGGATACTAATTCCAAATATTCTGCTTATTGCTTTTCGAAAAAAGTTGTTTGACCTACCGGATGAGAGAAAAATTCATCATGGAATGATCCCCAGGCTTGGAGGCCTAGCTTTCAATCCTGCTATCTTCTTTTCTATTTCTTTATTGCTTGGTCTTGATTTTATTTTAGGGGAACCGGATATTCTTAAGCAAGAAGGAAGTAACGTTCCTGAATTATTGTTTGGCTTCTGCGCCAGCACAATACTCTATTTAGTTGGAATTGCGGATGACTTGATAGGTGTTCGTTATCGTACTAAATTTATTATTCAGATACTATGTGGCGTTATATTAATTGCCGGAGGAGTATGGATAAATAATTTGTATGGTATATGTGGCATTTATGGGTTGTCGGAATGGGTAGGATATCCTTTAACTATTTTAGTCATTGTATTTGTTATCAACTCAATCAATCTTATTGATGGTATTGACGGTCTGGCTTCCGGACTGAGTGGAGCAGCTTTGCTCTTTTACGGACTAATTTATATCTACCTCGAACAGTGGCTTTTTGCGATGCTGGCTTTTGCTGCATTGGGAGCTCTCATTCCATTTTTTTATTACAACGTCTTTGGCAATGTTAATCATGGGAAGAAAATATTCATGGGAGATACAGGTAGCTTGACAATAGGAATCATTTTATGTATTCTTAGTATAAAGATATTAAACCAACCCGTAGATATTGCAGCTTCGTTCAATCCCGCTGTATTGGCATTTGCTCCTTTAATAATTCCATGCTTTGATGTAATGCGAGTTTTTATAAGTCGCATACGTATGAAAAAGCATCCTTTTATGCCAGACAAAAGTCATATACATCATAAGCTTCTGGCGGCAGGAATCTGTCAGCGAGCAGCAATGATAATTATAATTTCAGTATCGTTAATATTTACTTTGTATAATATCATCCTATCGCAATATGTTGACGTAAGTTTACTTTTGATTATCAACATCATTTTATGGATGCTGGGTAATATGTGGCTGGCATTCAAAATAAAAAGGCACGAACTAAAGCTCTCTATAGTCGAAACAGACAATAATCTCAAAAAACAATCCATTTATAAATTATGAGAATAAAACATTTCTTATTTGTGTTGATGGCTTCCATCATCTTAAATTCTTGTGGATCAACACAAAATATTAGCTACTTTCAAGACTTACAGCAAGGTGTACCGGGGGAAATACTGAACCCGATAAAAATAACAATAAAGACAGATGATAAGATATCAATAGTGATAAGTAGCAAGGACTCTCAGTTAGCAGAACTATTTAACTTACCTATCGTGGCACATCGTGTAGGACAGTCGCAAAGCCCATCACTGAATCAAAATCAGCAAATATCAAGTTATACAGTAAGCTCATCGGGTGAAATCGATTTTCCGGTATTAGGCAAAATACATGTTGATGGAATGACTCGAGAAGAGATTGCAAGTTATATAAAAAATCAGCTGTTATCAAATAACCTGATCAAAGATCCGGTTGTGACTGTAGAGTTTGCCAACCTTTCTATTTCAGTTTTAGGAGAGGTCAATACTCCAGGACGGTATAACATAGAACGAGATAAAATTACTTTACTCGATGCTCTGGGAATGGCTGGAGATCTAACAATTTATGGAAAACGTGAAAATGTTCTCGTTTTACGGCAGACGGCAGGTAAGCAGGTTCCTTATAAAGTGAATCTAAATTCGGGACATGATATGTATGCCTCACCTGTCTATTATCTGCAACAAAATGACGTAGTTTATGTGGAACCTAATAAAACACGGGCACGTCAGTCAACCGTTAATGGCAACAATGTTATATCCACTTCTTTTTGGCTGTCAGTGGCCTCTTTAATAACTACACTCACTGTACTGATTGTTAAATAAAAAAAGAAAACATAAACATAAATGACTCCAGTTCAACATAATAAAACAGAGCAGAAACAGACGGAAGATCTTATTCGTCTACAAGATTTATTATACTTATGCCTTTTCAGGTGGCGTTGGTTTGTAATATCTCTTTTTATAACAATTAGTATTGCAACTTTTTATATATTAACAACTCCCCCAATATATATTCGTTCAGCGTCTATCCTTATCAAAGAAGACTCGAAAAGTCAATCCATATCGAGTGATGTAGCTTCTATGTTTGCTGACTTTGGACTGTCTCAACCCAATACTAACGTAAACAATGAGTTGATCGCTATACAGTCACCCTCTATTATTCTGGAAACAGTAAAGCGGTTGCATTTGGATGTAAACTATCAGATTAAAGATTCCTTTTACAAAAAAGTCTTATACGGTCCAGATCTTCCAATCACAGTTTCTTTTGCCGATTTGGCAGATAATGAATCTGTAGAGCTTGTTATAAAATTATTGGCTGATGGGACATTTGAGTGCTCTGACTTTACATCTGATAATAAGGATATTGCTAACAACGTAATCAAAGGCAAGTTTAATGATACGATCGACACCCCATTAGGGAAAATAATAGTAGTCCCAACTTCGTATTACACTAAAAATGAGATGCCTCTGATATATATTTCCCGTACTAACTTATATAGTGCTACGGATTTATTCAAACAGAATCTGACAGCATCTTTAAGCGAGGAAAAAGCAACCGTTATCGATCTCTCGTATAAAGATGTTTCCACACAACGGGCAGAAGATGTATTGAATACATTAATATCCGTTTATAAAGAAAATTGGGTGAAAGACAGGAACCTTATAACAGTTAGTACCAGCCTCTTTATCACAGATCGTTTGAGTGGAATTGAACGCGAATTGGGTGATGTGGATGAAGATATCTCTTCTTACAAAAGACAAAATTTGGTGCCGGACGTAGAAGCCGCCTCCAGCATGTATATGGCACAATCGAGGGAGACAAGTAATCTTATGTTGGATTTAAATACCCGATTATCAATGGCTCGTTATATGCGCAACCATTTGATGACTTCTACAAATAACAATCAATTGATTCCTGCAAATTCAGGTATCGAGAGTGCTAGCGTTGAAAATCAAATAACGGAATACAATACCATTCAATTGCAGCGGAACAATTTGGTCTCTAATAGCAGCGAACAGAATCCTTTGGTCGTGGACTTAGATCAGTCTCTTCAATCTATGCGTAAAGCAATTGTTTCATCGATAGATAATCTGATTGTAACCTTAAATACTCAAACAAAGAATTTACAAAGCAACGAACAAGAAACAACAGCTCAAATAGCAGCCAACCCTGATCAAGCAAAATATTTGCTTTCTGTAGGACGACAACAGAAAGTAAAAGAAGCTCTTTATTTATTTTTATTACAGAAACGCGAAGAAAATGAATTATCTCAGGCCTTTATTGCATACAATACACGTATGATAACCTCTCCTTATGGTAATTTGAACTCGATAGCACCTCAGAAAAGAAATATATTATTGGTTGCCTTTGTATTAGGTCTCCTTATTCCGGTAGTGATAATATTTATTCGAGAGAATACGAATTCTACAATACGGGGACGGAAAGATTTGGATAATCTGATCTTGCCTTTTATCGGAGAAATTCCACTTTTCTATCCACAGAAACGTGGCTGGCGATTCTGGAAAAAACAACCTGAAGAGAGTAAAGTGGTTGTAAAAGAAGAAAATAAAGATGTCATCAATGAAGCATTTCGTGTTTTACGTACCAACCTTGAGTTTATGACAGCTAAGAAAGATAATTTGAATGTAATTATCTTGACATCGTTTAATCCCGGGAGTGGTAAAACATTCCTGACAATAAACATGGCTATCAGTTTGGCTATAAAAGGTAAAAAAGTATTGGTTATAGATGGTGATTTGCGCTATGCTTCTACTTCCTCTTTTGTTAATTCACCGAAGCAGGGTTTGAGTGACTATCTGGGGAAACAAATCGATAATATATATGATACAATTATTGTCGACGAGAAATATACGAATCTTAGTATTTTGCCGGTGGGCACCATTCCTCCGAATCCTACAGAATTACTCTTTGACGAACGTTTAGAAACATTGATAAACGATATGCGTAGTAAATATGATTATATATTTATTGACTGTCCACCAATAGATATTGTAGCAGATACCCAAATTATTGAAAGGCTTGCAGATAGAACTCTTTTTGTTGTTCGTGCAGGATTGTTAGAACGAAGCATGCTCTCCGATTTGAATAACATCTATAAGGAAGAACGTTTCAAGAATATGGCTCTGATCCTGAATGGTACGACCAGTGGTATCGGATACCATAAATATGGATATCGTTATGGCTATCAATATGGTTATTACGGATCCAATAATCAAACAAAGAAAAGAGATAAATAACGATCTGACTTATATATACACATAATAGAAAATTAATAAAAAAAACTTTAAGATGAAAGGAATAGTATTGGCTGGTGGCTCGGGTACAAGATTATATCCGATAACGAAGGGTGTAAGCAAACAACTCCTTCCCATTTATGATAAGCCCATGATTTATTATCCCATATCGGTATTGATGCTTGCCGGAATACGAGAAATATTAATCATATCAACCCCTGTCGATTTACCCGGATTTAAACGCTTATTGGGCGATGGGTCAGATTATGGTGTGCATTTTGAATATGCAGAACAGCCTTCACCTGACGGGCTGGCACAAGCCTTTATTATCGGCGAAGAATTTATCGGAAATGATGCAGCTTGTCTGGTACTGGGAGATAATATTTTTCATGGAACAGGTTTCTCCGCATCACTCAAGGAAGCAGTACGAGACGCAGAGGATGAAGGTATTGCTACAGTATTTGGATATCGGGTTGATGATCCGGAACGATACGGTGTTGCCGAATTTGATTCAGAGGGTAATTGTCTCTCTATTGAAGAAAAACCTCAGAAGCCTAAATCTAATTATGCGGTTGTAGGACTCTACTTTTATCCAAACAAGGTGGTAGACGTCGCAAAAAATATTAAGCCATCTGCTCGTGGAGAGTTGGAAATCACGACTGTTAATCAAAAGTTCCTTCAAGATAAAAGCCTTAAAGTAAAGACTCTGGGGCGTGGTTTTGCTTGGTTCGATACCGGTACTCACGATTCATTAGCCGAAGCATCTATTTTCGTTGAGGTTATAGAAAAACGACAAGGCTTGAAGATTGCTTGCCTTGAGAGTATTGCTTTGCAAAAAGGATGGATTAACCAAGAACAGATGTGTACTCTGGCTGTACCAATGATCAAAAATCAATACGGGCAATATCTACTGAAAATGATAGAAGAAATAGAACAATAAGCAATGGTGAATATAATAACAACTCAAATAAAAGATGTAGTGATCCTAGAACCGAAGATATTCGGAGATGACAGGGGATACTTTTTTGAAAGCTACAATCAAACTGAATTTAATACATCCATTCGCACAGTGCGTTTTGTGCAGGACAATGAGTCTAAATCGTGTTACGGAGTTTTAAGGGGATTGCATTTTCAAAAACCACCCTTTGCACAGAGTAAGTTGGTACGTGTCATCGAAGGAGAAGTATTGGATGTGGCGGTAGATATACGCCGCAATTCGCCTACATTTGGTAAACATGTTGCTGTGAAACTATCGGGTGAGAACCACCGTCAGCTATTTATTCCTCGTGGTTTTGCTCATGGTTTTGTCGTACTCAGCAATGAAGCTGTATTTCAGTATAAATGTGATAATTCTTATTCACCGCAATCGGAGGGGGCTATTGCATGGAATGACCCGGAGATTGGTATCGATTGGATTGTAGCTCCTGAAGATATAATTCTTTCTGAAAAGGATACTCGGCACCCATTTCTCAAGGATGCAACTGAACTATTTGATTACAACATCGATTACTATACCGAGACATCCGTAAGTATATAAATATACCTATCCTGATAGTATATTATTTTAACAAACAATCAATTGATTATAAAAATGAAAAATATTATAATTACCGGAGGGGCTGGTTTTATAGGTTCACACGTTGTTCGTCTGTTTGTGAACAAATATCCCGAATACCATATTATCAATCTCGATAACCTGACCTATGCCGGCAATTTGTCTAACCTCAAGGATATAGAAGATAAATCCAACTATACGTTCATAAAAGGAGATATTTGCAACTTCGATTTCGTTATGCAGCTATTAAAGCAATATAACGTAGATGGTATTATTCATTTGGCTGCTGAAAGTCATGTTGATCGCTCAATCAAAGATCCATTTACTTTTGCTCGTACTAATGTGATGGGTACTCTTACCCTGCTGCAAGCGGCAAAATTATATTGGGAAACATTGCCCGAAGGTTATGAGGGTAAGCAGTTTTATCATATCTCTACCGACGAAGTATATGGTGCTCTGATGTTTGACGATACACTGTTTACAGAAGAGACCAAGTATGACCCTCATAGTCCATATTCAGCATCCAAAGCTAGTAGCGATCATTTTGTACGTGCATTTCACGATACTTATGGAATGCCCGTAATAGTAACAAACTGCTCTAACAATTATGGTCCTTATCAATTTCCGGAGAAGTTAATTCCTTTATTTATCAATAATATTATTCACCGGAAGCCACTACCTGTATACGGAAAAGGCGAAAATGTACGTGACTGGCTCTATGTTGTGGATCATGCCCGTGCTATTGATGTTATATTCCATCATGGAAAAAATGCTGAAACCTATAATATAGGAGGTTTTAATGAGTGGAAAAATATAGATATAATCAAGGTTATTATTAAGACTGTCGATCGTTTATTGGGTAATGCCGAAGATCATTCTCTGGATCTGATTACATACGTAACCGATCGTAAAGGACATGATTTACGTTATGCTATTGATTCAAGTAAGCTCAAGCGCGAACTCGGGTGGGAGCCTAGTCTCCAATTTGAAGAAGGCATAGAGATTACAGTGCGTTGGTATCTTGATAATAAGGAATGGATGGATAATGTCACTTCCGGAGAATATCAAAAATATTACGAAAGCATGTATAATGAAAAATAAAATTCAAATACTTACTTACATTTTAACATATTTATGAAAGCGAATTTATTTGATATATATTATTATGGAATTATAAAGATTAATAGTTTGCTATATAGAACTATCTGGCGATCTTTTTTTGGGTCATTAGGCAAAGGTACGACTATTATTAAGCCTCGGATTATGAATCCCGCTCGTATTTATATAGGTCAGAATTGTGCAATAGAACATTTTGTGTGGTTAGGTGTCGTTCGACAGTTTTATTCAAAAGTCAAAAATCCGTATTTGATACTAGAAGATGAAGTCAAAGTCGGACGGTTTTCCGAGATATTTGCACATACCTCAATTACGTTACATAAAGGAGTCCGAGCTGCCGACAATGTATACATTTCTGATAATACTCATACTTATGATGATATCAATATCCCAATTGTTAAGCAAGAGATCAAATTTGTAAATGCTGTTGAGATAGGAGAATACTGCTGGATTGGAAGAAATGTTTGTATAATAGGTTCCACAATAGGGAAACATTGTATTATTGCTGCCGGAGCATTTGTTAGCAGAATGAATATTCCTGATTATTGTGTAGTTGTCGGTAATCCTGCCTATATAATAAAACGTTACAATACCGAGACTGAAAAATGGGAAAAGACTGATAAAAAGGGAAATTTTATCTGAAGATATTATGTTACACGAAAAATTACGAAAGTTAAAATGCAAAATATTCATTTTACTGAATCAACATAATTTCGCACAATTTGGGAAAAATGTTTTCATCTTTGATCCTCAAGTTTGGAATCCTCAGCGCATATATCTCGGTAGTAATTTATGGATAGGAGACAAGGTTTGGTTTGCAGTATCTTCGAATCGTTCCGATTCAAAGCTTGTTATTAAAGACAAGGTAAGGATTGGTCGATTTTCTGAGATATATGCCCTACAAAGCATTATTCTTGAAGATGGAGTTGAGACTGCTGAGAATGTTTATATTTCTGACAATACCCATGCATATAATGATATAAATAGGTTTATCCGGGATCAAGAAGTTAGATATACAGGAGCGGTTATTATTGGTAGCGGAACCTGGATTGGGCGTAATGTGTGTATAATAAGCTGTAAAATTGGAAAAAACTGTGTCATAGGTGCTTATTCATTTGTTAAACAGGATATTCCTGACTATTGCGTTGTTGTAGGTAATCCCGCCCGCATCGTAAAACGTTATAACCCCGATACTCAGAATTGGGAAAAAACGGACAGAGACGGTAATTTTATTTAATATACTTTCTTCTCTGTCTTTCTACACATATAATATTCCTAGAATCACAAAATCGTTTTTAATATGAAAATCTTAGTTACCGGAGCCAATGGTTACATTGGTCGTCACGTCGTGTGCAAATTATTGGATCAAGGACATGAAGTTACGGCTTGCGATGTTCGATTGACAGAAGTGGACAAGCGTGCCACTTTGCTAGAATATAATATTTTATCAGGTTCATATATTAATGCTTATGAGGACCTTGGAAGCCCCGACGTTTGTTTACATATGGCATGGCGCGATGGGTTTGTACATAATTCATCTAATCATATGGGAGATGTATCAAATCATTACAAATTTATGTGTTCGTTGATTGATGGTGGATTGAAACAGCTTGCTGTAATGGGTACGATGCATGAAGTGGGTTATTATGAAGGTGCCATTGAAGAAGACACACCTTGTTATCCAATATCACCTTATGGAATAGCAAAAGATGCTTTACGCCGTAGCATACAATTATATGCCAAATCTAACGATTGTATTTTGCAGTGGATCAGAGCATACTATATTGTAGGCGATGATTTGAAGAGTAATTCTATATTCGCTAAAATCAGAACAGCGGTACTTGAAGGAAAGAAAAGTTTTCCGTTTACATCGGGCAAAAATAAATATGATTTTATTGAAATTGAAGAGTTAGCATTACAGATTTCAGCCGTAATTACTCAGAAAGATGTTTATGGTATAATTAATTGCTGTTCAGGCAAACCTATGAGTTTAGGCGAGCGCGTGGAAACCTTTATTAAAGAAAACAACTTGGATATCAGCCTTGAATATGGTGTGTTTCCGGATAGAGACTATGATTCTCCATGTGTTTATGGCAACGATACCAAAATCAGAATGATATTATCTAATAAATAAATATGACTTCTAGTCCACTTGTTATAGAGAGAAGAGATTGGTTTGGAGTCATCCTATTATTTTTAGTGATGATGATCAGTGGCGGTAACCATTTGTTTCCTCGAAATCCTATATGTTTGTTGATAATAGCCGGATATGGTCTGAAAATTTACAGATTGAATAATGGTATAACATTAAAATATGTTTCCTCAAAATTATGGCTATTCATAACAACATTTCTTGTAATAATAGTATCACAAACTATACTGAGGCGGGATCTTGATAGTGCTGCATTAGCCGCATTATCCAGCGTTATTGCAGGTCTGTTTGTCTATACTTATTATAAGTATGAAGGAATAAATGCATTGATTGCCGATGTTACTATTTTATTAAAAATTTTCATCGTTTTAGGATTGATTTCTTTTTTACTTTATACTTTTACCCCTGATCTTTTTTCAAAGTATACATTTATAGATAGTTATGGGGATAAAAGATCCGTAAGTCATATTGCTTTTCTTTTTTATAAAGGACTGGATATCGAAGGTTTATCTTCGAGGCTTTATGGTTTTTTCTGGGAGCCGGGAATTTTTCAAATATATCTTAATATCTTTTTATTAATCCAGATCTTCTATTTTAGGCAGAAACTATGGATTGTAGCAACATTATTGACTATTTATTTGACAAAATCTACCACAGGATACTTTATCGCCATTATCATTCTGGGATATATTTCGGCTCGTTTCTTTTATAAAGAGCGAAATCTGTACAGTTCTGTATCTATCCTTTGTACAACTATTATTGCACTTTTTTTTGTGTGGAATAATATTGTGTCTGTAAATGTTGAAGAAAAAGTTGCTGGTGCCCAGTCCGGTTCTTTTTTTGCTCGTCAGGCAGATATAATTGCAGGATTGAGTATCGCAGCCGAGAATCCTGTGATTGGGATTGGCGCCAATACCGATCGATTTAAGCAGATGAGGAGTAAAATTGCTTGGCAAGGTAAATTGAGTGGTTCAAAAACGAAAGATAGCGGAACAACAAATGGCATAATAAGTCTAATGTACATATGGGGAATCCCGTTTTCTTTGTGGTATTTATGGGCATTAATAAGACAGAATATCTTATACAAGAATCGCTGGCTAATGGCTATTCTCCTGATTTTATCTCTAAGCTCTGAGCCTTTGGCTATGACTCCGTTTTTTTTACTTTTCGTTTATTCGGGACTGGATGCAAAGACAATAAATAATTAATTGTTATGAAAAAACTATTGTTCATCGGTTGGGACTATCAAATATATACGCGGGAAATGATAGAAGAGTTTCAGATATCCGGATATGATGTCACGTTTTATAATGTTGTATCATTTTCTCCGGTTACGAAACTAAGAAATCTGATTTCTAAGAAATGGGATAAGGAAGTCCAGCATTCGAGACATCAGGAAATTGTTGTAAAAGAAAAAGACAATAAATATGACATTGTATTTTTGTTATTGCCATTTTTCTCTTTCGATTGCTTACAAAACTTAAGAAATGATCATCCGAAGGCAAAATTTATATTGTATTTATGGGATGCTGCCAATGGATATATAAGAAAGGGAATCAATATATCTGATTACTTGGGCTGTTTTGATAAAGCATACACTTTCGATAGACAAGATGCAATACAATATGGCATAAACTATTTACCACTCTTTTGCGTACGGAAGTTTCAGAATCTAAAGCAAAACGAAGTTGAATGGAATAATGTATATATGGTCGGGAACCTAGCTAATTTCAGACGGTATGATGCAATTAAGCAATTTGAAGAATATTGCAGAAAAGAACAAATCAGTTTTAACTGGTATTTAAAAGGAACACTACGTAAAAATATAAAAGTTTTGCTGCAAGGGAAGTCTCTCAAGTATCTTCATACATCATCAATTAGCAATAATACATTTATCGACATGATGCAACGCTCATTAACTGTATTTGATTTTGCAAACCACATACAAGATGGCTATACGATGAGAGTAATGGAGAATTTGTGTGCCGGAAAGAAAATCATCACAAACAATCGGAATGTTTTAAATGAGCCTTTTTACTCTCCTGACAGATTTTTTGTCTATGATGATTTAGATTTTAATGGTGTAAAAGAATTTCTGAAGACACCATTATCTGATCCGTCTGCCAGATTTGAAGAATTTTACTTAAGCTCTTTTATAAAAAAGCTTGTTTCGGAATGATTTGTTTAATTATACTGAAACTAAAAGCACCTATTTAGATCAAAATGTCAATAAATATCAAAGCAATAAAGCGGATTATATTTAGTTCAAGTTCCTTATTTATTCTAATAAATTTATTTACTTCTGCCATCAACTTTATCCGTTCTATGGTATTCATGCGTGTTATGGATATGAGAGAACTGGGTATAATCAGTCTCATTCAAACATGTATAATGTTTATTGGACTCTTACAGTTTGGGTTCCTAAACGGTGGATATAGGGTTTTTGCTTATAAGAAGACCAGTGATCAAACGAAGGTTAATAATATTCTCTTTAGCCTTTTTGGTGTCATAGCATTAGCCTTATTGCTTATATGGATTATATTAAGCATATTAGATATTGAATTACTGATCAGCCCCCGGTATCTGATTTTAACGTTCATTGCAGGCCTATTTTCTTTGATATCTACTTGGCTGACAAATACCATGACTGTGAAAAAGATGATTAAAGATATTAATATCAGAAATCTCATCTCAGGTATTATATCTATAGCCTTAATTCCTCTTGTCTATCTTTACGGTATTATGGGTGGTATCATTAGTATTATGATGCAACCGATAGTTTTTGTTGTCCTGGCATTATTAATGCATAAAAGTTTAAGACCGGATAAAATATGTTTTGACAGAAAGGTAATTAAGTATATTCTATCGTTAGGATTTGTCCCATTTATGATTGGAATATTTACAATTGTCAATATTCAGATCGAACGTTGGTCTATAGCATATATACTGAATGTGGAAGAATTAGGTAATTTTTATCTTGTTTTTATATTCTCTTCTTTATTTGTTTTAGTCCCGACATCCATTAATTACCTCTTCCTTCCCAATATCATTTATTCATATGAAAATGGATTAATGGCAGAATTCAGGCGGCATGTACGTAATTATACATTAGTCTTGATGGGATATGGTATATGTGTAGTTCTTGCCGTACTTACTTCACTTCAACCATTGGTAGATATATTATTTCCAAGTCACTCAGGCAATACTCACTATGTGTTTTTGTTGATTCCGGGTTTAATGTCACAATTATTATACTACTCGGTATCTGCTACTTTAAATGCATGGAAAAACTTCACTTCATTGCTAATATCTGGACTTGTAGGAGTATTTTCTGCTATAGCAATTATCGCTATAACTGGCTCTATGCACCTGTTTAACTTAACAATAATGGTGTATATTAAGAATATATCTTATTTATTGCCGACCCTTTTCGGTGGAGTTTATATTTACAAAAATCGTAACAAGTTTAAAACAAAAAATGGGTAAAATATTGTTTATCGGGCTACCTTACCATAATTATGTAAAGGCGCTCACTGAAGAAATGGAATCACAAGGACATTCAGTCTCCTACTATCCTTTGGAATTACGTAAAATAAAAGATAAAATTCTACGCACATTGTCAACTGAAGCATATGAGAACAAGCATGAGAAGTATTATGCTGAAATAATAGAGCAGGAAAAAAATAACCAATATGACTATATTATATTCCTGCATATTCGTCTATTTTCTCTCTCCAACATGCTGAAATTGAGAGAAAATCATCCAGAGTCGAAGTTCATATTATATACATGGGATGCTTTATCTCCTGTGTTTAATTATATTCCTTATATTCCATACTTTGATAAAGTTTGTACCTTCGATCCTGTAGATGCTAAAAACTATGGACTGAACTATCTACCGTTGTTTTGTGTAAGAGACTTTCAGAATCTCCCTATTGTAGAGCCGGATACTGATGTATATATGGTAGGGAATTTGGTTAAACCAGATCGGTATAGGGCTATTCAGGCATTCGAAAGATATTGTAAAGAAAACGATATTCGCTTCAAGAAGTATATTAAGTGTACACCTGTTGTAATAATTCAATTATTGATTAAAGGTTTTATCCCTAGAGGACTTAAGCTAAGAAGCATTTCTCGATCTCATTTTATTCATTTACTACAATATTCAATAGCGACATTCGACTTTGCCAATCATAAACAGTCTGGATACACAATGAGATTCATCGAAAATATGTGCGCAGGGAAAAAGATCATAACGAATAACAAGCGTGCTATTGGTGAGTCATTTTATTCTTCCAACCGCTTTTTTGTTTTTGACGAATTGAATTTTGATGGTATCAAAGAATTTATACAAGAACCTATAAAAAATAGCGACGTTCGTTTCGATGAATTTTCTATACAATCCTTTATCAGCACCCTGCTAACAATATAAATAAAATGAAAAAGAGGTGTTTACTCATCATGCCATTAAGTTTTTATTCGATGGGCAATCAGATAATATCCGGATTGAACGAATGTGGTTATGATGTGAGAATTTGCAATGATCGTTATCCGGATAATTTATTCACAAAAGTTCTGTGGAAAATAGGCATAACTAAAACGTTATATAGAAAAACATACAATCATATAACTCGCCACTTCCTTCAAGACGAAAGATATGATATCTGTATCATTTTGAAAGGATACGGAATAGATAAAAAACTGATAGATGAAATATATAAAAAGTGTTCATGTATAGTTGGTTATAATTTCGATTCTTTTGCCTTTCATCCTTTATCACTCTCTTGGTATCGCTTGGTCGATAATTTTTATACGTTTGATTATCATGATGCAAAGAGCTATGATGTCAAAATAATAGAATTGTTTTCTGCAATAGAAAAGCAGGAGAAAAATGTAGAAAGAGTATATGATATATCTGTAATACAAAAGATACATTCCGAACGCTTGTCATATACCAATAAAATATTGCATCTGTTCCAGCCCGCGAATTCATACGTATATCTACATGAAAGTAATTATGTAACAATGGCTCTGAATTTTATCAGACATCCGTTTACGTACATTAAACTACGACGATATATACATCTTAAAACATTGTCGTATGACCAATATGTAGATGTATTATATAAATCAAAGTACACGCTTGATTTTGCTCATCCTAAACAAAGTGGTATTACTATGAGATGCTTTGAGGCTTTGAGCTGTGGAACAAAAATAATAACGAATAACAGAAATATATTTAAAAGCGGATATTTCAATCAAGAGAATACAATCGTATGCGATAACTCGTCTGTAGTCGATAATGAAATAATCGAAAAATACAAGCAGATGTTGCCTTCAGATGTAATACCCCGGAGGCGAAGTATTATAGATTTCGTAAAAGAAATAATCCAATAAATAATTCTGTGTTTTTAATAAATTCACAATGAAAGAAATAAAATTATCTATTATCGGAATGGGGCGAATGGGTATTACCCATTTCTCTATTATCAATTCACACCCTAATGTAAATATTGTATCAGTTTCCGATACTTCAAAAATTACATTGGACTTATTGAAAAAATACATACCATCGCTTCAAGTATTTACAGACTACAAGGAGTTGATTGATAAAACAGTGCCGGATGCTATTATCGTCTGTACCCCACCTAATTATCACTATGCAATATGTAAATATGCTTGTGAGAAGGGGATTAATGTTTTTTGCGAAAAACCCTTTACTCTTTCCACCGAAGAGGCTAATGAACTACAAGAAATGTTCGACAAAAAAGGTTTAATTAATCAAGTTGGGTATGTAAACCGCTTTAATGATATGTTCACAACAGTCCGCGAATATGTGAAAGAAGGCTTACTCGGTGATATTGTGAGGTTTAAATCGGAAATGTTCAGTTGCACTATTTCAAAACCCGAAACAGGTGAGAGCTGGCGTGGTAAAAGAGAGAGTGGGGGCGGGGCTGTTTATGAAATGGCTGTCCACGTATTAGACCTTATTAATTATATAATAGGCGTTCCAAATAAAGTTATTGGTACCAGCATGAACCAAATATATTCGAAGCATGTGGAGGATATGGTTTCAAGTACTTTAGTATACGATAATGGGTGTGTTGGGACATTATACGTGAATTGGAGTGATTCGAGTTATAGAAAACCTAGTAACAAAATTGAAATATTTGGTACAAATGGAAAATTACTGGTAGACCAGTACGAAATGAAGATATTTTTAAATGAACCTGTCTTAGGTCATAATTATAGAAAAGGTTGGAATACTATATACATCACAGATATCTTTAAACCTGTTCCTTTCTACGTTCGAGGAAATGAATTTACTAGACAATTATATCATTTTGCTGACAGTGTTTTAGCCGGTAAGATCGTTGGTGCTACCCAATGTACATTTGAAGACGGATATAATACGCAACGTTTGGTGTACGACATGTTCAATGACTATGATAATAAAAATAAACAAGATTAAATATGGAAAGAATAGATAAAGTCATCTTTGGGGATAATCAGTTTTTCGGGATTAATCACATGTCACAAGAGAAAGCTCAGCAACTTTCCGAAAAATTTCATGATATAAAGAATATCTACAAAGTATATGATCTTGCTTTCAAAAATGGTATTGGAGCTGTTATGCTTAATAGTAATGATCGCGCAAAAGATATATGCGAATATTTTCGTCAGAATAAATCAAAATATAATGATATTGTATGGTATCCTTCAATTCCTTATCCACACAAATATGCAAATCTGGTTGCAGAAAAAGGGATATTTCCTGCAATCAATGAAGTAATATTTTCTAATAACTCAGCAGTAGGAGCATTGTCTATGATTGCCAAAGGAGGAATGGCTGTATTAGGAAAAGATCCTATAAAGATGATGCAGATGTTGATAGATGCCGAAGTAAAAATGTTTAAGGGGTTAAATGTTAAAGTGTTATTCCTGCAAAACATCATAACAGATCTTCTTCTTGGATATGGAACAAAAGATATATTTGAAGCATATTGCGACTATGTTCGTAAGAAATATAAATTGATTCCGGGGCTTATTACTCAAAATATGCCTTATTTGAAGCAAAAACTATCTGAGTGGGGAATAGAGGAGGTTGTTATATGCAGTTCTATTAATAAGATAGGTTACCTTATGTCCCCTTCGGTAGAAGCGTATGTTGATACAATTCGAAATAATGATTCTTCAAAATATCAACTTATGGCAATGAGTACACTTGCTTCCGGAGCAATTAGTGCCCCTGAAGCTTATGAATTTATTAATGCTCTGAATATACAATCCGTTGTTTTTGGTGCTTCTTCAGAAAGAAATATCAGAGAAACTGTGAGTTTAATAAAGTAGAATTGTTTTGATTATCATTAGTTTACTGTTTAATCTCTGTTTGTCTGAATAGAAATTGATTACCATTAAAAACGAAATAAGCAAGAATTACACTGAAATATGAATTATGCAAATTTAGACCGCCTCAAGATTCTGGATTATCTTGAGAGGTGCGGTAATGAGGCTTCTGTTGTTGATATAATAGCATATTCAGGAGCAGAAAAATTGAGGGTATACAGCTTGATAACTAAAATGGAACTGAATGGGGAAATCAAAATTTTGGAAAAAACCTCTTTTGGTGCTCCTATGTATATTAAAATAGTCTAAAATATATGTCTATTCCATTATTATACATTTATATATAACCGATCAATTAAATAATTAATCAGATCTCGTGTAGAATCAAAATAGTCTCCAATCCAAGAAATACAGAAGTTCGACTATATTTTCTTACGCAAATTTGAATTTAAATTATTCTAGCCGTCTTGCTTGTGATAAGTAGGGCGGTTTTTTTTATTTTAAGGATTATCTATATAACGTTCGATATATTTTATTGAAAATCTTAATTCTTCTTATATTGTAAAGGTGTCAGGCCAGTTCTCTTTTTAAAGTAGGTGCCAAAAAAGGAAGAATTTGGAAAATTCATCTCCTCCGATATCTGTAAGATAGTCATATTTGAGCTCTTCAGTAAAGCTTTAATTGCCATAATAACCATATCGTCTATCCATTGTTGGATATGTATACCACTAGCATCCTTCACTATTTGGGATAAATATTTGGGCGTAATAAACATTTTATCTGCATAGAAACGAACACTACGTTCTTTCATATGATATTCAAATAATAAGCTGATGAAAGTTTGTAAGTATTTTTCTTTGCGGGTCAATACCTTATAGTCAATCTTCTTGTCCTGATATAGCTGCAAAACTTCAAAAATTAATGTCTGCAATAAACTTCGTGCAATTTCTTCTTTGTAAAGAAAATTTGTTCTTTTGTAACGCTTTACAATAAAGGCATGCAATTCCAATAAGTCATTCGTTTCTTCTTCACTTATCTTTAAACAAGCCATCTGATCTATTTTTTTAGGAATATCAATATCTATAATTAACTTGATATCGGAAATAAAGTCAAAAGAAAATAATAAGAACTCTACAACTAAATCTTCACTTTGCTCTACCAATTCTAAAATATAATTAGGCAGAACAACAATAATAGTACAAGGCTCAATCTTGTACTCACGTAAGTTAATTTTGATTCGTCCGGTACCTTTCACACAAATAGCAAAAGCTATTCCTTCCATAATTTGCGGATATCTGAAATCAAAAGCATAATCATCAATATTAGCACCATCATCGGATATAACAAAGTTCTTTATTCCGTGATTTGAGGTTTGATCTTTAAAGTCATCCAGCGATATTTTAGCATAATTTTCCTTATTCATGATCTTATATGTTTCATTTTGACCCTAAAAATATAAATAAATGTTGAAAACTGCATAAAAAACGAAGTTTTGAACATTTTTGGCGTAGTATTGATTTAGACAGAACCATATTATAAAGAGATCTTTGCGACAGAAATAAATAGTTGTAAAATTACTTTTTAATGAAAGTTATGGATAAATTGAAATTATTTTTTAGTAGATCGGTATTGTGTCTTCTATTTTTAGGAATGGTTTCCTGTTCCGCAAAAAAGAGTGAAGAAGCCAATTCAAGACCTGTTCCCGTAAAAATACAAACAATAAAGTATAGTGATGATATATACCAACAAGAGTATATAGGAACTGTAGAAGGTGAGAATGCGGTTGATGTTAGTTTTCAAGTAAATGGAAATATTGAACAAGTATATGTACAGGAAGGGCAAAATGTTCGGAAAGGACAATTGTTAGCCCGATTGAATACAAGTTCTATTGAAAGTATGCACAATGCAGCAAAATCGACCCTTAATCAGGCACAAGATGCATATAATCGCTTGTCTATTCTCTATAAGAATAACAGCCTTCCCGAAATAAAATATATAGAGGCGAAGACTCAGTTAGAGCAGGCGCAAGCTAATGAGCAAATTACCCGTAAGAATTTACAAGACTGTAATTTGTATGCTCCCATATCTGGTGTAGTAAGTCAACGCTATCAAGAAGCAGGTGCTAATGTCGCTCCTGGTACTCCAATTTATAATTTGGTAACTATAAATTCGGTGAAAATAAAAATAGCTATTCCCGAGAACGAAATTTCAGCAATAAAGATTGGTGAATCTTCACGGATAAAAATATCTGCGTTGAATGATGCTGAGTTTGAAGGCAAGATTCAGGAGAAAGGAGTATCTGCAAATCCGTTATCACATACTTATGATATCAAGGTACAGGTAAATAATCCCAACTCACAGATTATGCCGGGGATGGTGTGCAAAGCTTATCTAATAAATCCATCAGAAGCCTCAGGTCAAAAGAATATTATAGTTCCGTTAAAAGCCATACAGGTAGACTTTTCCGGTAAACAATTTGTTTGGTTAAAAGACGACCAAAATAAGGCCGTATATAGAGAAATAACTCAAGGTAAACTGATAGGTAATGGAGTTGTAATAGAGGATGGACTGCAAGATGGGGATAACCTAATCATTGAAGGCTATCAGAATGTAAGTCCGGGTGTAACAGTCGAAATAGCTAAATAAGAAGAAGATATGAAATCAGAATCTGGTATTATCGGCTGGGCAATGAAGTATAATAAGATTATATTGCTCATTGTAATAGTGTTAAGTCTATTTGGAATTTATGCCCTTAATGTGATGCCCAAACAGGAATTTCCTGTATTTACAATCCGTCAGGGAGTTGTAGTGGGAGTGTACCCCGGAGCCACTTCTGCCGAAGTAGAAGAGCAATTGGCTAAACCTCTTGAGAATTTCTTGTTTACATACAAGGAAGTAAAGAAATCGAAGACATATTCACATTCCAAAGATGGGATTGTCTATGTATATGTAGAGCTGAATGATGATGTAAATAACAAGGACGAGGTATGGTCAAAAATAAAACATGGATTAATGTTTTTCAAAATGCAATTACCTTCCGGCGTTTTGGCTCTTATTGCTAATGATGATTTTGGAGATACTTCGGCATTACTAATAACGCTTGAATCGGAGACCAAAACTTATCGTCAATTGGAAACTTATTTAGAAAATCTCGAAGACCGTTTACGAACTATCGAATCTGTTTCCAATCTGCGTCGTTATGGTGAACAAAATGAACAGATAAGTATATATGTTGAAAAAGAAAAACTGGCAGCATATGGTATTAATATATTGAACCTCTATCAGACGCTCATCACGAAGGGATTTATTACTACTGCAGGTAAGATTGATAATCGTGATATGGATGTGCCAATACATATCGAGAGACCCTATCAATCTGAGAAGGATTTGGAAGAACAAATTATCTATTCAGATGCTCAGGGAAATCATATTCGATTGAAAAATATAGCGAAAGTTGTTCGGGAATATCCTAAGCCTACCAGCTATACTACCAACAATGGTAAAAAGTGTCTCGTTCTATCTACTGAAATGCGTGAAGGGTATAACGTTATTCAATATGGAAAAGATGTCGAAAAGGTTCTCGAGCAGTTCCAGAATGATATTCCTAGTGATATTCATATCTATCGTGTAGCCGATCAACCTCAAGTTGTGGCTCATTCTATCACAACTTTCCTAAAAGAGTTAATGATTGCTATTGTAGCTGTTATACTCGTAACAATGATATTATTACCCTTACGGGTTGCCGGCGTTGCGGCATCTTCCATTCCTATATCTATCTTTATCTCTTTAGGGCTGATGCTTGCTTTTGGCATGGAGCTTAATACGGTGACATTGGCTGCCCTAATCGTGGTATTGGGTATGATTGTAGATAATTCGATCGTAGTTGTAGACAGCTATCTTGAAAAATTGGATCATGGTATTCCTCGTTGGCAGGCATCGATAGAAAGTGCCAAAGAATATGCTAAAGCAATCATCTCGGCAACACTGGCAATCAGTCTAACTTTCTTTCCATTCTTGGTGATGCTTACAGGGCAGTTTCTTGACTTTGTAAAGCTCTTTCCTTGGACTGTACTTATTACGTTGGGTGTATCTTTGGCTGTGGCTGTTCTTTTTATACCATTCCTACAATATTTCTTTATACGTAATGGATTACATCAGCCCGGTAAGAAGCAGAAAGAAACATTCTTAGATAAATTACAAAACGGATATAATTGGCTATTGGAAAAAGTATTTCAATACCCGAAGATATCCCTTACGATAGGTATCATTTCTATCATATCGGGTATTTACATGTTTGCCAATGTTCCACAGAAACTCATGCCTATTGCTGAAAGGAACCAGTTTGCAGTTGAAATATATTTACCGAACGGCAGCTCTCTGGAACAGACCGAAGTAATAGCTCAGGATCTTGAAAAGATTTTGAGGAAGGAGAAGACTGTCGTTTCTGTAACGTCTTTTATCGGAACGGGATCTCCTCGTTTTCAGACAGCTTATGCTCCTAAAGTGGGAGGACCTAATTTTGCTCAGTTTATTGTAAATACAACATCGAATGAAGATACAGAATTGTTGTTGGATAAGTATTCCACTGAATATGCCTATCATTATCCGAATGCCTTTGTAAAATTCAAACAATTAGAGTATGAATCAGTAGATGCTGACATTGACGTTCGTATATCGGGAGAGAATATAGCCGATCTGAAGAAAGTGGCAGACACTTTAATGACTAAATTAAAGAAACTGGATGAACCGATCAGAATTTATACAAATTATGAGGAGCCGTTGCCCGGTATAAAGATAACACTAGACCCTGTAGAATCTAATCGGTTGGGCGTAAATGAAGGAACTTTGGCGTTAGGTTTGGCTTCCCGTTTCGGGGGAACACCAATCACTAATATCTGGGAAAATGATTATTCATTGCCTGTTGTATTGAAATCCAAATGGGAGAATAAAGATCCTGTGGCCGAGGATGTATCGAATGAGTATGTTGCAGGTTTATTATCACCAAGTGTCCCTTTACGCCAGATAGCTGATGTTTCAGCAAACTGGACTGAAGGTCAAATCAACCGAAGGAACGGAGTACGCACCCTATCCGTTTTCGTTGATCTAAAGAGAGGCGAAAGATCGGGACTGGTTCAACCAAAGGTAGAGGAGATTGTGAATGCAGTGACTGCAAAATCGTTACCTAAAGGTGTTTCTATTTCATATGGAGGAGTGAAGGAATCTGATGGCGAGACAATGCCAAAACTGATTAAAGCTCTTTCTATCTCAATCGTTATTATCTTTTTCATACTTGTGTTTCACTTCAAGAAGATAAGTTTAGCTACACTCGTTTTGGCCTCTACCTCTTTGAGCATTTTTGGTGCGGCTATTGGTTTAAAGGTTATGAATGTGGACTTTAGTATAACGGCTGTGTTGGGAATTGTGAGCCTAATTGGTATTATCGTTCGTAATGGAATTATTATGTACGATTACACCGAGGAGTTAAGGCATAAACACGGTAAAACAGTATTTGAAGCATCATTGGAGGCTGGAAAACGACGGATGCGCCCTATATTCCTTACATCAGCTGCTGCATCTATGGGCGTTATTCCTATGATCATAAGTAAGAGCCCGCTTTGGTGTCCGATGGGAACAGTTATCAGTTTTGGAACTATTTTCTCCATGATATTCATCCTTACATTATTACCCCTTGCTTATTGGCTTATTTACAAGCATGAAGATAAAAATATATCTAAAGACGAAACCGAATAATTATGATCAAAAAATATATAACAATAATAGTAACAATGTGTATGATAACTGTATTTATATCTGCACAGACGAAGTATAGTCTCGAAGACTGCAAGCAATTGACTATCGAGAACAATCGAAAAATTAAAAATAGTCGGTTGGAAATCGAATCATCCAAGGAAACGAAAAAGGATGCATTTACTAATTATTTTCCATCGGTCAGTGCTTCAGCATTTGGATTCTCGGCTAAAGATCCTTTGGTTACGATGAACATGGGAGGAGCCCCGATCGGATTTCTTAAAAATGGTATGAGTGCTGGTATTACAGCGACGCAACTGATCTTTGCCGGAGGCAAAATAATCAATGGCAATAAATTGGCTGACTTAGGAATTCAGGTAAGCCAATATCAGGCTAAACTATCCGAAAATGATATGTTGCTGAATACAGAGAATCTTTACTGGCAATTGGTTTCTTTGTATGAAAAAAGAAAAACTTTGGATGTTATAGACAGTCAGATAGATCAGTTACTGAAAGATGTAGAATTGTCTTATCAGACAGGAATGATTACCAATAACGATGTTTTGAAGGTAAAATTAAAAAAGAATGAAGTCGTAAGTAATCGTATTAATCTAGATAATAATATCAAATTGGTAAAAATGTCTTTGTGTCAGCAAATGGCTATGGATTTGAGTTCAGCAGATTCTTTAGATATACAGGTTCCTAATATTGAAGACGTAGAATCACCTATAAAATATTATGTGGATCATAAAAATGTTTTACCCAATAGAGCAGAAGCAAAACTCCTTGATAAAAACGTAGAAGCCTCGAAGCTACAGACTAAAATAAAAAGAGCTGATTATTTACCCACAGTGGCTATTGGCGCAACATATTCCAGAGATAACTTTATGGATAAATGGAATACAAATGGGGCCGTTTTTGTTTCTGTCAATATTCCAATCTCCGGATGGTGGGGTGGTTCTCATGCTATCAAGCAGCAGCAAATACAAGAAAAGATAGCATTAAACAATAAGATAGATATCGAAGAACAACTGTTGTTACAAATGCAGAATGTAAAAAATGAATTGGATAATACTTATAAGCAAATATTGTTGGCTAAAGATGGTGTTGAGCAATCTACAGAAAACTTGCGTCTTAATAATCAGTATTATAAAGCCGGCACAGTAACTCTTACGGATGTATTAGATGCCCAGACATTATTACAACAGAATCGCGATAAGTATGTTGAATCGTATGCTAATTATCAAAAGAAACGGATTGAGTATTTGCAAGTAACCGGGCGCTAATTTTTTTATTTAATACCTGTTTTTGATAGGGCTGTATGATCTTATATAATAACTCATTTCATTGATAATGAATGAAAATATTTAGATTGTTACAAACCCCCTTGATGGTAAAAGGACATTTAATAAAAAATGTCCTTTTATTTATAATATTTCCCTGTGATTTCAATTGGATTTATCTCTATAATACCCGTTGCTTTCAGCATTTTTTCAGGAAAGCTCAAATGAGATAATTGAGGGGTATATTTTGAAACAACAGCATGTAGCACATTTTCTTTGAGCGATTTATCTTCTACCATTTTGGCTGTACCCAAGATAATTACACTTCTGAATGCAGTATTTGTATCACAAACATTTTCGTTATCAGGAATGATTGCACCCATTTCATCCACTTCAAATCCAACCTTATCATTCTTAGTCAAGTTTGAAATCTTTTGTCCTTTGATCAGTCCGTGGATATATATTTTTTCATCATAGACGATGAAATGTACAGGGACAACATATGGATACCCATTTTCATTGTGTGTACCTATGCGTCCAACTTCTGCTTTTTTCAATACATCATCTATCTCTATCTTCGATAACTGATGATGCTTCATTCTTCCTTGCATGATAATAGTTTTTTATATTAGTATATTACAAAAATATTTATTTTTAGGATTGTCTTTATGGTGCAGATATAATAAAAAATGATAGGCCAGATGTTGCGATCTCAGGATATAACTTGAAAAAAGGAATAAAAACCTTAAGTAAATATTTATAACTGTCTAAGAGCGTTTATATCCTTACAATTTTATCTGATACATATTCAAAATCTTTTAGGTGAGTCGCCATTAAAATTGTAATGTCTGGATATTCACGTTTTATATTCTGAAATATAGCAATAGCATTTTCGGAGCTAATACCGGCTGTTGGTTCATCCACAACTAATAGTTGTGGCTTTTTAAGCAAGGCTTGTGCCAGAAGTAATTTCTTACGCTGCCCACCACTCAGAATTTCGCCGTTCTCTCCCAACCAGCTATCTAGTCCATCGGGAAGCGATAAACGCCAGCTAGTAAGATCTACTGTATCTAGTACGTGTTCAATAGCTTCGTCCGGATTACCTTCAAAATTTTCGCGCAATGTTCCCGTTAATAAATAAGCTTTTTGGGTAACATAAATACATTCAGGAACAGGTAGATGAGACAATTCAATATTGTTATTCCAGACTAACGATCCACTTCTATGGTATTCAGGATAAAAAAGGCTGTTTAATAAAGTCGTTTTTCCTTTTCCAGTCTCTCCGAATAGTGAAATCCATTCACCTTTTCTTATTTCTAATGACACCTCTGAAGTAGTCACAGATGTCTCAGGGATCATTGCACTCACATCTTTAAGACTTAGGCTCTCCATTTTTGAATGTACGATTACAGTTTCCAGAGGTTTCTCCCCATCCTTGATAATTCTATCAACATCTTCAACTTGATGAGCAACAGCACTCTTTTCCGATTTTCCCGAAAATAGCATTTCTGCCAATTCGGCCTGTGCCATAATACCGAAAAATATCCCGATGGCTGTAGGTGCATCTATGCCATTACCATCTGAACTCCATAGTACAAGCGATGCAATATAACTAAAACCGAGTCCCGCAATTAGCTGCAACCAAAATGAATTGGTTTGTAACTTGTCTTCCAATTCTTCGAGGCGTAATAGCCGTTGTTCGTATTGTCCGATAACTTTCTCTTCCAAACTGTATTTCGATATTTCTATTCTCCCTCTAAAGCTTTGTATAAGAACTTGATTGTTCTCTTCGCGGCATATCTTTAGTTCTTCATAGAGTCTTCTGTTTTTCCTAAAAATTAATTGAGGAATAATAAATAAAAGAATAGCAGATGAAATCAAAAATTCTATTGCAATAGTTTGAGAAAAGACAATAAGAAAGAAAAAATATATACTGAGTGAAATGATTAGTGCCGTAAAAGGTAAAAGCCACAAAAGAATGTGGTTCAATATCTGGTCGATTCCATGTGTACTGTTCTCGAGTAGTGTAGAATTATTATTTACCTGTTTTTTGAAATAGGGAAATCTGGCTACGGACTGAAAAATTCTTAATTGCAAGCTCTGCTGAGCGTCTAGTGTGGCTTTGTGGTTTTCTAATCGCTCAAAGTATCTTGCAGCCGTTCTGAAAAATGCCATTAAACGGATTATAGCAGATGGTACCAGATACGAAAAGGTAGTACTTGCAGTAACAAACACCACACTACAGATCGCCAAAAACCATCCTGAGATAGCCGGAAGAGCAATAAAAGAGATCGTCCACAATAGTAGAAGAAATGTACCTCGCAACCATTTGCCAGCTAAGGGCTTTAATATATATACTCTTATAAATTTATTCATGACTCATTTGCTCTCCCCAATTTAAGTTTACGATTGTATTCGCTACATTATCGAACATTTTCTCATGAGAAGCGACTATTACTAATCGGTCTTTTGCTAATTTCATTATCTCCGGAATGATAATTTCGATTGTATCGGGATCCAGATTGGCTGTAGGCTCATCTAATATTGCTATTGGTTTTGGATACAACATCATTCGGGCAAGTGTAACTAATTGTTTTTCTCCTCCTGACAGTTGTTTGCCATTATGACTTAGTTTAGTTTCCCAACCATCGTCCTTTTTAGCAAGTATTTTATCTAAAAACTCTGGGTATTCTTGTGATTTATTCGTTTCATTTTTTAAGAAAACATTATATCTCAAAGTTTCGTCAAAAACGAAAGGAAATTGATTCATGTATGAAGAATTGGTTTTAAGCCACTTTTGCGAATACTTAGCATCCTTTCCGTTTACTGAAATGCTATTGTCCTGTAAATACAGGCTTCCGGAGCATATTTTCAACAAGGTTGATTTTCCTGAGCCCGAAATTCCCTTTATTAATACCAGTCCTTTTGAAGGAAATTGTACATTAATATTGTGTAGAACTTTCACCGGTGAATCGGGATAAGCGAAGTTCAAATTGTTAATAGCTAAATTGTTAAACTGAAGATCGATATTGATTGAAGTTGTGTCGATGCCTTCATTTAATATTGGTATTAATAATTTTGCTGCAGCCACAGCTCTGTTTCTGTCATGGTAGGCACTCACGAATTTCCGTAAATAAAAGAAAAAATAAGGAGACATCATTAGTAAAAATAATGCAATCTGAAAGTCGTAACCTTTTCCGTAATTAGGTCCTGTCATAATACCGAGAAGACTCATCCCTAAATAGATTGCAACGACAGCAATACAAATAGTAACAAATAATTCTAATACTGCTGACGATAAAATAGCCACTCGCATGACATTAGTCGTTGCTTTATTTAACTCCTTACTTTTTTCTGACAAGAAATTATATTGAGGTCTGAAGTTATCTAAATTAACTATTTCGGCAATAGTCTGAAGGCGATTATAAAATACAGCTGAATATTTCAAAAAGAGATTAATGTGTTTTTTATGAAGAGCTTCAGCACCTATGCCTATTATTATCATTTGCATTGGGATAACAATCAATGAAACCAACAGTGTAAGACCAACCCATTTTTCGATCCAAAAACTAACAACAAGTATCATTCCACTAACCAAAAGAGATGCCATTGCGTATGGAATAAAAAAGGCATAAAAAGGTTTCAAATCCTCACAAATTCTGGTAATATAGAGAGTGCTTGCTACAGAGTCTAATTTATTGTTGTTTAATAATATGGGATATAGATTTTTTTTGACTTTGGATACAATCGTATTTCCCGCTTTATAGTTGAATATCGAAGCAAAATGAGCAAAGATATATCTAGCCGTAAGAAACACTAATGAATATAGGAGAGGGTCTGGCTGAAGTAATTCTCGATTAAGCCATAAGGCTGCAAATTGTGATAAATACCAGCAAAAAACGATAAAAGATACCGCACTTAAAATAGTAAATACCGCAGCTACAATATATGAACCTTTGGCTTCTGCTATTTTTTTACTCAGCCATCGGGATGCATTATCTTGATTTGAACTCATAATGATTATCTATAATTTTCGTTCATTCATCAACAAAGATAATGAATTACTCCATGTTGTTACAACATATAGTAATGATTTTCCTCAATCCTGGTTTTATACTACAAGAAACAAATTAGGTAATATTAATAGCTATTTTATAAAAACAGAGTCGAGATACCTACTATATGTTATTAATTAGACCTAAAATACCAAGAAAATGCGATTGAAGGCCTTTCTTTCAACAACTAAATTTGCATTTCTAATATTTTATAAAATCAATGAAAAAGAGTTTATTACTCTGCTTTTTATTTTTATGCATTATTGAATCTGCATATTGCCAGTTCTACACTATATCGGGAAAACTCTTAGACAAGAAACATCAGACGCCCATAGAGTATGCTACAATCTCTATCTCAGATCTTGGCTTAGCTGTTACTTCCGACATTGAAGGGAAATTCACTATTAAAAATATTCCGGCGGGATTTTTTGAGCTGAATATTTCTATTTTGGGATATGAGAAAAAAGCATTCAAAATACAAGTAGATAAGAATAAAAACGATCTGCTTTTTTATTTGGCAGAGGATAACTTACTATTGAATGAAATAGTTGTTACTGCAGAGAAGAAAGTGGAAGATCTTACAACAGCCTATACTATCGAACGAGCAGCATTGGATCAGATACAAGTGTTGAATATCACTGAAATAGCAGCTCTTTTACCTGGGGGTCAAACCAGTAAAAAAACACATTTAGCTGGCGTTAGGGGTGCTGCTGATAGCTTCAATCTTCGCTCTAACGGAGGAAGTGAACTAGGCTTATCTTCTTTTGGAACAGTAGTTGAAGTCGATGGTGTACGAATATCCAACAATAGTCAATTTATAAAAGAAGTAAAGGGGGCTGATACCCGCAATATCGCTTCAAATAATATTGAGTCTGTAGAGGTTATAACCGGAGTTCCTTCTGTCGAGCATGGAGACTTATCTAATGGGATGATACGTATAAATTCCAAGAAAGGCAAATCGCCATTAAATATAGAACTAAGTACCAAGCCGAATACGAAATCTATAGCTATCGACAAAGGCTTCCTCCTAGGAAAGAAGTGGGGGATACTTAATACGAGTTTTGAGCATACAAAATCCAACTCCGATATAGCTTCGCCTTATACGACTTATGTCCGGAACAATCTATCTCTGATTTATTCCAAGGTATTTAATCCATATCGGAATAATCCTTTAAATTTTTCTTTGGGTTTGACCGGGAATGTTGGAGGCTATAATTCGAAAGGAGATCCGGATGCTTTTGTAGATACTTACACTAAAGAAAGGGATAATGCACTTCGGTTGAATATGAAGCTAGATTGGCTAATTAACAAACCGTGGATTACTAAATTAGAATTTTCGGGAACTCTTAATTATTCGGATCTACAATCTGAGAAGAAAGAAAACAAGGATAGTAATACTTCAACTGCTGCTATTCATACATCAGAATCTGGTTATTTTATTGGTTCTTTGTATGACATCAACCCGAATGCCGAGATTATACTGATCCCCGGAGGATATTGGTATACAACAAGAAGAGAAGATAGTAAACCTCTTTTGTTTACGGCAAAGATGAAAGCTAATTGGGTACGAAAATTCGGAGATGTTACTAATCGATTCATGCTTGGATCAGATTTTAATCGGACTACAAATCTAGGCAAGGGAATATATTATACCGATATGCGCTATGCTCCTACATGGAGAGAATATAAATATAGCGATCAGTCTGCAGTAAATAATCTGGCTCTTTTTGCCGAAAATGAGGTAGCTTTTCTCTTACCTAGTGAAACTTCATTAAAGGCATCAATTGGTCTTCGAAGTGATTTAACATATATAAGTAAATCCGAGTACGGAACAATTAATAGCTTGTCTCCTCGGGTTAGTGCAAAATATATATTCTGGAATCGTCCCAAAAACACTCTTTCTTTAATGAGTTTACGTGCAGGATTTGGAGATGCTGTAAAGCTTCCTTCTTCATATATATTAAATCCAACTCCTACCTATCAGGATAGATTGGTCTTTACACCAGGTACAACGGCAGAAAATACAACGTATTACGCATATAATACGATGCCCAGTACAACTATTTACAATCCGAATCTTAAATGGCAAAGAAGCCGTTTAATAGAATTAGAATTCAATGCTCGTATTGGACAAGTAGATATTTCGTTACTAGCCTATAATAGTAAGACAATAGCCCCTTATGCTGATGCTGCCCTATACACTCCGTATTCTTATAAATTTACAGATCAGACAGCACTTGACAATAATTTAATTCCTGAAGCTAACCGTTCATACGCAATAGATAAGACTACCGGAATAGTTACCGTTTCAGATTTGACAGGGAATTTGCCTAGCCAACAGTTAGCTTATAAAGAAAGGAATACATTTAAGACCAATAGTTATTATTACAATGAATCTGATTTTTCGAAAAGAGGGCTGGAATGGGTAATTAATTTCGGAAAAATCCCCTCTATTCATACTTCATTCCAAGTAGATGGATCTTACAACTATTATAAGGGTCTAAAAACAAAGTTGATAGCATATTCGCCCAGCCTTTCTCAAAATATGGCTGATGGAAATCCTTATAAATATATCGGTCTATATGAAGGTACAGATGAAGTTGCTAATGGCAGCCTCTCTAAAAAAATAACAAATAATCTTTCGATAAGTACTCATATACCAGCAATACGCCTCATAGTATCTCTTCGATTGGAAAGTTGCTTGTACGATTATAAGCAAAAATTGAGCGAATCATCTACCGGTTCACGAGGTTTTGTAATAGACAATAGAAGTGATTACATCCCTTCAAATTCAGAGACAAATATCTATAAAGGAGACTATTTTGTTGCTCTTTATCCTTTATATTATGTGAGCTTGGATGATATGAATACAAAAATCCCATTTAAAGAAAAGTTCTTATGGGCCAAAGATAATGATTCCGCTTTATTCAACGAGCTGGCAAGAATGGTGGTTCGGTCAAATGTCAATTACTATTTCAAACCTACAGATATATCCGCATATTTTTCGGCGAATCTGAATGTGACAAAAGAGTTGGGTGATCATGTTTCAATATCATTTCTGGCAAATAACTTTTTTAATAATGTTGCAAAGGTTAAGAATAAACAAAATAATAGTGAATATTCTTTATTCGGCTCAGGTTATTTACCTGAATTTTATTACGGACTAACTCTTCGTATCAAATTGTAAAAGGATGGTTGAGAAAGATGTAAAATAAATATAAACATATAAAAAGTAACTTATGAATTTACAAAAATTATTTTTCTTACTAATAGCAGTTCTTACAATTGGAACTTCTTGTAATGACACTGATGATAATGATAAATATCAAACTTATGATGTGGCTGTAAAACTGGTTTATCCGGATGATTACACTTCATCTGAAAATGTTATTGTTACACTCGTTAATACAACTACGAAAGCAGCATATACGGCTACAACAAACGCTTCGGGGGAGGCATCTTTTAAAGTCTCTACAGGTATCTATCAGGTAACAGCAACTGATAATAGGGCCGTTGGTGGAAGCTCTTATGTTTTGAATGGCCAATCGAATCTTACGATTGGAAATAATTGGGTTAGTGCCGCCCCGGTTGAATTAAAATTGAATGCATCCAAGACAGGACAAATAGTTATCAAAGAATTATATGTTGGGGGATGTCAAAAGAATGATGGATCGGGAAAATTTCAGAATGATGCATACGTTGTGTTGTATAATAACTCAAGTATTGATTTGAGCTTGGAAAATACAGCGTTAGGTACAACTATACCTTACAATTTTACATCTGCTAATAAATACTATTCGAACGGAAAGCTTTCGTATGAGGCAGAAGGATGGGTTCCGGCAGGAGCAGCTATCTGGTATTTTAAGAATCCGGTAAAAATAGCGTCCGGTAAGCAAATTGTAATTGCTTTAAAAAATGCAGTAGACAATACTACAACCTATAGTAATTCGGTAAATTTAGCGAACTCTGAATATTATTGTACATATGATATCTCGGGACAATATACAAATACGACTTCTTATCCTTCTCCGGCTTCTGTTATTCCTACAAGTCATTACTTGTCAGCATCGGTTTATGGAGCGGGTAATGCATGGCCTTTAAGTACTATATCTCCAACATTCTTCATTTTTAATACACAAGGAACAACTCCGGCAGCATTTGCTAGTGATGCAACAAAAAGAGAAGATTATTTCGGAAGTACGGCATTAGTAAGCTTAAAGATTCCGGTAGAATGGATTCTTGATGGTGTAGAAATAAAAGGACAAGGAGTTGATGGCGTTAAGCGACTAACATCTACCGTTGATGCGGGATATGTAACAATGATTAATGGTTTTGGGTACTCAATATACCGTAATGTAGATAAAGAAGCAACGGAAGCAGTTGAAAGTAATGCAGGGAAATTGGTTTATAATTATTCATTGGGAACAACCGATCAACAAGATGGAACAACCGATCCAAGTACAATCGATGCCGAAGCTTCAATTAAAAATGGTGCGCGCATTATATATAAAGATACCAATAATTCAACAAACGACTTTCATCAACGTAAGAAAGCTTCGCTGAAAGATTAATAAACAAAAAATAATGGCTAAAAAAGTACATAATATAACGATTCTTTTGCTTCTGATTGGATTTTGTATACCAAAAAAGCTAATTGCGCAATACGAAAAAACAGGATGGGAAAGTTATGAGTATGTACAAGAATCAAATCCCTGGCTGTATTCTGATAATGCAGCCGGGCTTCATACTATTACTATCGACAATCTTTCTTATGCAGAAGCTTATTTTAATAAGAAAAATGGTAAGTTAAGAAACTACTTTCAGTCTGATAATAGTTTCCAATCTGGAGCAGATGTGAAATCTTTATATCGATTAAATTCCAAAACAGTATTTTATGGAAATGTAAATTATAGTCATTTTGAAGGCAAAAATATGGGGGGAGCTACCTTTATTGATCCTTATGTAAGCCCATTCAACATAGTGGAATATGCAGATAGTACGCAGGGGAAAAAAGCGTTAGATATATATCATCTGACAGGGGCATTTAGTACGGAACTTGCCAGAGGATTTAATGTAGGAACAAAATTAGATTATAAAACTTCTAATTATGCCAAATTTAAAGATCTTCGTCATGAAAACAGAGAAATGGACTTGATACTCACATTAGGAGCTGCTTACCGGATATCTCCATTTTGGGAGGCTGGTATTAATTATACATATCGACGTAGGATCGAAGAAATACGTTTTCAATCATATGGGAATACGGATCAACAGTTTAACTCATTGATAGACTTTGGTGTTTTTTATGGGCATCAGGTACGATTCAGTAAAAGTGATGGTTATACAGAGGCTAATACTTTCAAGCCTCTATTTGAAGAGTTTCAAGGAATATCCCTTCAATTAAATTTTACATTATCTCCTAACATATTATTTTTTAATGAATTGACTTTGAAGTGGAGAGACGGATATTATGGTAAGCGTGGCACATCGTCTGTTCTATATACAGAACATACTTCTAAAATAAATGAGTATCGGGGGAATTTGACATTGCTAAATAGTAACGATCGCCACATACTCTCATTTAATATAAGTAGAGAATTGCTCAAAAACTATGAAAATTCATATCAAAGAAGTACGCTACCCAATGGAACTAACGTGATTGACTATTCTAGCCAAGAAGAAATGTTGAATAAGACAATCTGGAAATTTAGTGCTGGGTATACCGCATATCTTGGAGTAAAAGATTATTCTCCTATATGGATATTGAAGATTAATGGAGAAGCAAATAATATGAAGCAAACTGTTTCTATTTATCCGAATTACCGCAAACAAGATATAAATCAATGGAGTGTAGGAATGTCCGCCAGTCGTAATATTCTAAAATCATTAAATCAGTATAGTTTAACTCTTGGACTCGGTTATATTTCAGGAGGAGGTAACGAAAAGAAGGATGGAACTTATGATTCTTCCACTCAGGGATCTACCTCTGTTAGTTTAGATCGTTATATTTACCGGGAATTCGAATATCTGACGACAGACCGTGTCCGAGGAAATGTAACCTTTCGTTATTCAAGACTATTTCCAGGCAAGCTAAAAGGGTATGCACAATTTAATTATGCTTTGACAAATGCCTTTTCTACCAAATACATTGGTAAAACTTTTAATGAGCTGGCTCTATCGGTAGGAGTTGGCTTTTAATAAATAGAATAAGGAATCACTAAGAACAACTATCATAAAAGAACCAATTATGGATACAATTATTCAGTGTGACAAAATAACACACTATTATGGAACAAAACTTATCTACCAAGACTTGAGTTTTGAAGTCAAGAAAGGTAAGATATTAGGATTGCTCGGAAAAAATGGAACGGGAAAGACCACAATTATAAATATCCTCAACGGATATCTACGTCCACAAGCAGGTGTGTGTCGAATTTTTGGTGAAGAAATGGATCACTTTACGCCACAGACCAAAGCTCGTATAGGTCTTTTGCTCGAAGGACATATACAGCATACGTATTTTAATGTTGTACAAATAGAGAAATTCTATAGTAGTTTTTTTCCAAATTGGAACAGAGATGCGTATTATGAATTGCTGAAAAAACTACAGGTAACTAAAACTCAGAAGATAAGTACGATGTCTTGCGGGCAACGTTCTCAAGTAGCTCTCGGATTACTATTTGCGCAAAATCCCGATTTGCTGATTCTCGACGATTTCTCTATGGGATTAGATCCCGGCTATCGCCGCTTGTTCATTGAATATCTGAAAGAATATGCGACAGCCGAAGATAAAACAATTTTCCTTACATCCCATATAATACAAGATATGGAAATGCTTATCGATGATTGTATTATTCTCGATTATGGTAAAATATTACTTCACCAACCTACAAGTTATATCATTAATAAATTTAAACGCTATCGCTTTACAACCAAGACTGAAGAGATAGGTGTTGTAGATGGATTATGGAATACAGAAAAGATCGGATCGTTCTGGGAAACTTATTCCTTTGACGGAATAGAAGCTGTGAATCAAAAATTAGCTCCTTTTGCTGTTGCTGAGGTAAAAGAGGAAGCATTGACATTAGAGGACGCTTTTATAGGTTTGACAGGTAAATATTAATAAGAAACAGAATACAAATAGATATGATACAAGCTCTTTTATTTAAAGAATGGATTAAAACCCGACGTGTAGTTACCTTAATTGGAATTATCTTCGTTGCTCTGATTATTTACACACTGATAAACACAGGACAACAATTTCGCCTTGGAGGCGCTGTACAAATTTGGTCTACAGTGATACTTAAGGATATGCCTATTCTCCCCGGATTTGTACAATGGATTCCTTTTTTGGCTGGTCTTTTATTAGGTGTTTCTCAATTTGCCCCTGAAATGCATGACAAGCGCCTTAAATTGACTTTGCATTTACCTATGCTAGAAACAAAAATTATGTCCATCTTACTCTTTTTTGGAATAGGCATCTTATTATTTATCTTTTTGTTAAGCTATCTAGTCTTATCGTTTTCTTTTTCTTTCTATTATCCTTCCGAAATTATAAAAGCAATGATATGGGGAAACCTACCATATTTGTTTGCTGGTATTTTTGGATACTTATTCGCTGCATGGATAAGCCTTGAACCCGTATGGCGTCAACGAATAGGATATACATTGGCCTCTATTGGCTTTCTTTCTTTCCTATTCATCCGCTCCGTTTCAGGAGCCTACATGCCATTTATGCCATATCTTGTAGTTTTAATGATTCTTTGCTTTTTCTTTCCCTTCTATTCTATGTATCGGTTTAAAGATGGGGCACAATAACGGAATATTAATTGATAGAAAGTTACAGAAATGAAGTTTAAAAATATTATTTATATAATTATACTGCTGTTCATAACCTTAATAGGAATGTGGGCAATTCCTGCTTTGGTAAATAAAGCAACATATAACTCAGACCAATATCCTTTTGCCTATTACAGTACAATCCTAAAAGATATTGGCTTAATAGACTACAAAAACAAAAAGTTTCCGATGGAAGATTTGAAGGGGAACAAATATAATACAGCGCATTTCGACTCCCTGATGCCAATGTTGAATTATCGTCAGTTGATGACTGATGGGAAATTGCCGGATAGTATTAATGGGCAAAAAATAACCCCGCAGTTACTCCGATCTAAATCTGTTGTTTATAAATACAAGCCTTCAGATATAAATACTCCTGTCAATGGGCTTTATATTTTATTAGAAACTATGCCTAAGCGTGTAGGATTAGAAATTCCGAACGATGTGTTTCGTCTTAAAAATAACATTGAGTTTATAGATGCGCAAACCAATACATTGGAAGTTGAAAAAAGTAGGCTTTTTCAACAGGCTCTCGACAAAGAAGGGTTTCAGTATCCCGCCCAATGGCTTATAGGAAATCCAAATTCACGTAAGCCTTACGATGAAGGATATTTTGTGTTGGATGCTAACAATCAATTATTCCATATGAAGATGGTTAACAACCGTCCTTATATAAAGAATACAAAAATCGGGGAGAAGATCGAGGCTTCATATTTCTCGATGCTGGAAGTTGCCGATAAAAGATTCTATGGATTTCTTTTCAGCAAACAAGGCGAACTATTTATTATCGAAAATGATGGAGCTAATTATAAGACGGTGAAATTAGATATCGATCCGATAGATATGCAAAAGGACGAAGTAATCTTGATGGGCAACATGTTTGATTGGACTGTTTCCGTCGTGACACCTTTTGCTAAAAAGATTTATGCATTAGATGCCGAAACCCTAAAAAGAATTGGAGAGCATACTATTGACCGTACGCCCGGTAGATGGGACGCTGTTTCTAAATGGACATTTCCTGTATATTTAACTCTCGAAAAATCAGAGACTAGCTATATACAACCCTATTTTCACTATATAGGGATTTATGGTTTTGCAGTTAATCTAATTATAGCATTCTTGACAGTTATTTTTATAACGGCTTCTTCTAAAAGGAAATTTTTTAATGGAATATATATCTTTTTAACCGGTATAGCTGGCTTAGTAGCTTTGTTAATCTTGCCTAATTCAAAAAATAAATAAAGTGTATATGAAAAAAATTATGTTATTAGCCTATATGGCTATTTGTTTAGTTTCTTGCACAAGCAAGAGTACAGATAATAAAGAAAATGATACAGATTCGACATCTGTAACTCAAGTATCGGGTCTTGCCATGTATCCATTAGATAGCTTATTGGCTGAGGCAGACCAATTAGTAAATAAAAAAGTAATAGTTAAAGGTAGTGTAACACACACATGTAAGCATTCGGGGAAACGTTGCTTTATTGTAGGTGACAACGAAAATGTATCTATGCGGGTAGAAGCTAAAGGAAATATAGGTGGTTTTAATCGCGAATTAGTAGGTTCTGAATTAGCAATCACCGGAGTCTTAAAAGAACGTCGTTTGACTAAAGAATATATAGATCAGTACGAAAAAGATGTCAACGAAAAGAAAGTGAAGGAAGACGGTTCTGCTGAAACTTGCCAGGCCGAACTTGCTAATATTAGCGAGATGCGTGATTGGATGAAGAAAAACAATAAAGATTATTACGCCATTTACTATTTAGATGGAGAAGAATTCAGTATCGTCGAGCAGTAGAACATTGCGCCGTTGGGCAAGGATTATTCATAGGGACTTAGGATTTCTGATGGTTGGTGTAAGTCTTGTTTATGCGATTTCAGGAATTCTATTGAATCATATGAACGGAAAAGACCCGGCTTTTCATACCGAAGAGATAACTCTGCAAGCTGAAAAAGGACTTAGTTCGCAAGAGTTGACATATTGGTGGAACGATAGGAAAGATGTTCCGCCTTTGCGGAAAATTCTATCGATAGATGATCAGCATCTTAGATTGATGCTAGACGGTGGAGTCGGCGTTTACAATTCGGAAAGTGGAATGCTGGATTACGAAAAGCATAGCAAACGACAATTCGTTTATTGGATAAATAAGCTTCATTACAATAAAGTAAAGGGCTGGAGTGTAATGGCAGATTTCTTTGCCGTATCTCTCATTTTCTTTGCCTTGTCAGGTCTTATTATGGTAAAAGGGAAAAATGGTATTAGTGGACGGGGCAAATGGTACCTACTATTGGGGCTTATAATACCAGTCCTTTATATAGTGCTTTCTTGATTTATAAGTGAAAAGAGTATGTTCGTTTTTTTGAGCATACTCTTTTTATATACAACCAATACCTATTGATAATACCTTAATATTCTTAATATCAAATAATAGACAAAAAAACGTTGGTATTATTTAATGATATAAAAGCAGAGTAAATAGAAAAAGACTATTTACTCTGCATCTTTAAATATGTAGTTTTATTCGGGCTAAGGTCAGAAAGTCCCGTCTTTTTTTCGCTCTATTTTACTGCGTATATTTGGATTTACAAGTATGTAGCATCCCTTTACATTTACTTTTATCAGATTGTAGGTTGTACCGCAAGTCGTGTCGGAGGTTATTCTGCGATAATAATATGTTCCTGATCTTATTTGTGTCGGAGGAATATAGGAAGCACTGATAGCTCCGGCTATATTAAACCAGGATATGCCATCTGTACTCGATTGCCATTGATAGGTATAGAATCCCTCTCCACCTGTCACTTCTGCCGTTAGAGTTACTTGTTCTCGTACACATACCTCTAAAGATTGGTCTGCAGTACTCGGTGTGGGTAGCAAAGCTGGTGTCACTGTAACATGTATGCTATCGAGTTTCGCTATACCACAAAACTCAGGTGTAACTGATACTTTATACCAACCTGTCATATTTGTATCTACATTGCTAATAGTCGGATTCTGCATATCAGAAGTAAAACCATTTGGTCCTGTCCATGTATAATTAGTGCTCCCCAGAGTTATGCATTTAAGCTGTATTGTTCCTCCTGTACAAATCGGATTTGAACTCGCATATACTATTTTTGCCGTCTCTAGGTTTGATATCATTATCTGCTGCTTAAATGCGTTTCCACATTGGTCGTTGATACGAATTGTATAAGTCTCATCTGCTAGCCCGTAAGTAAAATGAGCAATACCGCTGGTTGTTATATCTGCAACACCTGATATTTTCACTGTATTATCTGCATTCCACAACTGATAGGTATAAGGAGCAACTCCATTCATAGCTTTCACCGAAATATTTCCGGTTGTTCCTCCTACACATACATATGCCGAAGTAGCCTTAGGGTCGAGATCTAACGGTGGAGCTGTATAAACAATCGTTGTATCACCAATAACACAAGCGGTAGAATTATTATCGGTTAATATACCTAGCACATAAGTTCCCGGTGCAGAGAAAGTAAAGGATCCGCCGGGGGCAATTACTGTTTTATCATATCCCGTAGGACCACTAGTTAAGCGGTAATATGTAGTTGTAGGATTACGTTTATACGTTATAGTACCCGTTGGAGTTATTTTCATCCCCGAACAAGTTTGTTGACTAGTATATCCAAGATCTTTATAGTTATATATCCCCGGATTATTGAAGGTCGAGACAATAGGATTTCCGCAACCATGATTCACTGTGAGAGTGTAAGTTCCCGGAGGTAAGTTTGTTGCAGGCATAGTATAAGAGGCAGATGACGATGTCATTGTTGCCGATTGTGAAACATATCCAGTCGGTCCTGTTATTGTTAAAGTCGTTCCTATTGGCCAGCCTGCATTTGCGGATATATATAAGCGTCCTTTATCTACAGTACATTTATCATCGTACGAACTGCTTGTGCTCAATGCATAACTTGTCGGTAGAGTGGATGCTATATTACGTGTAGTAGTATAAGTAAATCCATCAGCATAAACTGCAGTGAATGTATATGTTTTACCATACTCTAAAGGGCAAGAATAATTAGTCGCAGTATTAGTTAGGGTTTGGGTACATACCACCACATTATTGGGGTCGGTAATAGTCACCTCAACAGGTATACACTTATGGGTTCCGGTTGGTAGATAATAAACTAGTTGATAACTGTCACAATCAAATCTATTGGTTGTAAATGAAATGTTCCGGTTTATAGCGGAAATTGAACTCGTGACTACTGTTCCATTTTGATCTGTACACGTAACAGTATACTGAGTATCATACTCTAATGTCATTATATCATTCGAGTTGACACTGTTCAACCAGTTCGGATTATTATAAACGATATCTCCCCCTGTTGTTTTTTTTACTACAATATGTAATGGATAACAAAATAATCCATCATAATCTGTCCATGGTCTTACGGTATATGTATAGTTATTGCAATTGCGATCACGCATAGAATAAGTGAAATACGTAGGTTTTTTTATATTCGTAGTGAAGCTTTTGTAAATGTCATTACAACCTTTCAATCGTATATAAATAGCAAGACTATTTGATGAATAAAAATTAGCTATATTATAAGGAGATATATTCAATAACATTCCGCCAGACGCAGTACTGTTCCAGTCTGACCATTGGGTTGGTATCTGTCCGGCGGGAGCTGCTCCTATTTCATACATTCTATCATTATAATATCTTTTATAATCAGGATTAGCCGATATTTCAGTAGAAGAGGCAGTCCATTTTACATATCCACATGAACCTTGAGTATTATCCAAATCGGGGAGAAAAGCAGTCTGAGTAAGGTTACTAAAAGTAGGAAATCCAGAAATAGTACCCAATGTAAAATCTCTTACTGATGTATAACATCCGTCATTTACCTGTACGGTGTAATTCCCTGCAGGGTAATTTGTGTTAGGAAATGTGTAAACATTTCCACTCTTTGTGGGCGTCACCGTCTGCGGAGTAGCAACCCCTGCGGGTGCCGAGGTAATAGTAAACTCAAAATTTCCACTGCCATTGGTAACATTCAGCGCAATAATACCTGTACCACATCCTAGATATGATTTACGTGAGACATCAGAATTAAGCGATACTTCCGGTACTTTGTAATTACCTCCTACAACCAGATTTGAGAGATTTTTAACCGTACTATACTCACTGTCTATTTTACAAAAAGCTCGAACAGTCAGTTGATATGTACCGGGAGGTATATTTCGCAACACATGATCACTTTGAGGATTTATAGAAAAACCGCCCTCAGAACTAAGTCCGTATTGCACATTAAAAATATTTGTGGTATCTCCACCCAATGTTACGGTTATTTCTCCATTCGACAAGCAGGTAGAATTCTTTATTTGGGTACTTACAGTGAAGTTGGGACTACAAGTCTGTGCTCCAATTTGTGACGAGCTAAGTAAACTTATACACAAACAAGAGAATATATAAATAATTCTTTTTGTCATAATATATTTTTATAAGATTCGTCTTTAACAAGAACAATAGTCAATGTACCCTCTAATGGGAAGTTATAATCACTATTTCCATAAATCTCTGGAAAAGTAAATGTTGCAGTATTTCCTTCTATAGTCAAAGTGTACAGAGGAGATAAGGAATATGGAGAAGAAAAATTATCTTCTGGTTTTGGATCTATTTCCTTCTCAGATTCTTTAGCTGGCAATAGTAACATTCCCTCATTGATTACATTATATTCCGCGAGGTTGTTCCACAGAGTACAAGCAGCTAGCTTTCCCGATTGTATATATACCGATAAGAATATGGGATGAATGGGAAATGGCAGCTTGTTTATCCCTTTTAGAGATGTGGTGTCATTAAAGGTATGCGTCAATACTTCAGCTTTAGTCTCATAGTTACGAACATTTATTGTGGCACTACGAAACCAATAATTTCCATTAGTCTCTTGTTTTACATCCTTTACTATATTGTTTTGCGCAAATGCAGAAATGGTGCATACGCAAAATATTAATGCATAAAATATTTTCATAATTTACTAATCTTTATTTTGTACAAACTATTGTTATTTAACCTTAAAAACAATGTTCATAAACGTTTTTTCGGAATAAGTAAATTGTGCGAAAAGTTTGTATTTCAAAATCCCTGTATTACTTAATGTGATATTCTGGAAAACCGTATTATCATAATAAGGAATGAAATACTCTAAGTCATTACTAGCTAACACAGGTAAAGTTGTTGCACCCGCACCCTTGATAGACGACGCTGAATTAGTCAGTTCGAATTGTTCTCTGTAAAGAGTATATAAATCAACAGTAAACTCTTGTGTAGCTGTGTTATAAGATGGGTCTGCGGTATCTGTCGGTAGCACAATAGATGGCATATAAAAGAATTTAGGTGTAACTGCTGAAACTTCCGCAAAAAGTTTTATCCATTTAGTCCCATCATTATAATAATATCCGGGGGTTACATCGTTTATCGTAGCGGTGTTATACACAGTCATTCCTGCTACATGCGCTAGTAAAGGAGAAAATGATGTTGTTGATGAAAGTGAAACGCGTGGTAGCAGTAACCCTTTTGTAGAACTGTGGTCGGAATGCTCCTGTAAATCTAGTAACGCATTTGAATTTGGTTCATATCCCGAACCGATGGTTACCTGTCCACGTAATAAGGAAGAAGCTCCTAACATTATAACTATGAATAATGTTTTCAGTTTGCTTCTGTTTAGTTTGAAGTTTGTTGGTTTCATTTAGTAAATGTTTTAGTTTTATAATGAAATAATTAATCACTCATTTTTTGCATATATAATTCTATCCCGTATAAAAACTTCAATACCCTATATTCTCTTCCGAATACTTTCCCAAGCGGCGGTTGAAAATAAATGGGATGACAACAAATATTAAAGACAAACAAATTAAAGACAAACAAGTGGTTACCCCGTTTTATAGGGTATTGAAACTTTTGTATGGATATATATAGTTCGTGTAAATGTCTGGAGTGGAAAAGAAACATTATGCTATAATTTATTTTTCTAAAGTTTGCTATCTCATTGATTTTTCTGATTAATCAACAAATGTAATGTATAGAGCAAAGGCAAAAATTTATCGTATAGGGTATATCTCCTGTTAAGAGATATACTTCAATGTGTAATATGCTGATAACGTGTATTATATATATTCGTGGATCTATCTAAATTAAATTTATGAACATATTGCAGATTATGCCTTTTTCTTTTTTATGTCTTTTAATTACTTAAATTCAATTTATTTTCTAATTTTGTAATTAATAAAATATCTCTTAACAGGAGATATTTTTTTTTGTTTATTCTTATCTTATTTATAATTAGACTGTTGATGTCTTCTGTGACAGATCTATTTAATGATACAAAATAAATTTGGCTTGTTGTTTGCGAACATGTCTCATCTCTTTTTCTCTTGTTATTTATGTCTTCAATATATAGTATCGCTTGTGCTATGTAGATAGTTTAATAAATCAAGCGTAAAAGTTTGCAATAAAATGTTGTAATAAATCTCTGGTGTATACTCACTATAGTCTTCTAAAAAAACAGCTATACATCTTGTGATATATAGCTATTTATAATTGCTGTATTGTGATCCCGAAGCGATTCGAACGCTTGACCCACAGCTTAGAAGGCTGTTGCTCTATCCAGCTGAGCTACGGGACCTCACCTTTTGCTTTTAAGCGAGTGCAAAGATAGTACTTTTTATAAAAAGAAAAAGATTTTATTTCAAAAGTTTTCAATTTTTAGTGCTTCAATAAATTAGATGTATGTAAATCAAATCTTTATAATAATCTATATGTAAAAGATTATCAAAAGAAAAGAGATAAAGTCAACCGTTTATTTTATTCATATTATATTTGTATTCTTATTAAAAGAAAAATAATTATGGAAATAAAAGGAAGATTTGATCATTTCAATATAAATGTAACAGATTTGGATAAAAGCATCAGTTTTTATAAAAAAGCATTGGGTTTGAACGAAATAAGGCGTAAAGAGGCTTCAGACGGATCTTTTACTCTTGTATATTTGGGATATGGTGTTAGCCCTTTTTCTTTAGAATTAACATGGCTGAGAGACCATCCTCAAGCTTATGAATTGGGAGAAAATGAAAGCCACTTATGTATAAGAGTAGATGGTGATTATGATAAAATCAGAGAATATCACAAAGAGATGGGGTGTGTTTGTTACGAAAATCATAGTATGGGACTTTATTTTATAAACGACCCCGATGATTATTGGATTGAAGTTTTACCTATCAATAGATGATATATTTCCAACAATTTATTAATACTAATTGATATTGATTTATTCGTTTTTGTTAAACAAATATACATTTATATTATCTTTGTAGCTATTACCATTCATATAAAAATATGGACATTGTCATATCGATACTAATTACACTTTTATTTGTTTTTCTTAATGGTTTTTTTGTTGCAGCCGAATTTGCAATTGTCAAAGTAAGATCTTCTCAACTGGAACTGAAAGCTCAGGCAGGTAGCCGTACAGCAATCCTGTCAAAGCGTATAGTTTCACACCTTGATGCATATCTTGCAGCTACTCAGTTTGGTATTACTATTGCCAGCTTGGCTTTAGGGTGGATTGGTGAGCCTGTCGTATCTAAAATAATAAAAGAATTAATAGGGCTATTCGGATTGGAACTTGCTCCGAATATTCTTTCTACTATTTCTCTTATCACGGCATTTGTTATTATTACTATACTCCACATTGTTTTAGGCGAATTAGCTCCTAAATCGTTGGCAATACAACGTTCAGAACAGACAACATTGGCTGTAGCATATCCTTTACATGCTTTTTATTGGCTGTGTCGTCCATTTATCTGGATGTTAAATGGTATTGCCAATTTTATACTTAAGCTAGTAGGGTTACATACTGTTTCGGAGCAAGAAGTGTATAGTAGTGACGAGCTGCGCTATCTTGTTGATCAGGCTAAGGAAAGCGGAAATGTAGATAGTGCCGAATTTGATATTATTCAAAATGCATTTGATTTTTCAGAACGGACAGCACGTCAGATAATGGTTCCTCGCACTCAAGTTGTGGCTATTGATGCTAACGATTATGATGAGAAAACGCTCGAATTTGTAATAGAAGAAGGTTATTCCCGTATTCCATGTTATGAAGATAATATAGATAATACGATTGGTGTTGTTCATCTAAAGGATATATTGAAAAAAATGCGGATAAATGGAACTGTAGATATACGTTCTATTATTCGTCCTGTTTCATTTACTCCTGAGACTAAAAGGATTGGTCAATTACTGAAAGAATTTCAAGTAAAGCATCAGCAAATAGCAATGGTGCTTAACGAGTATGGTGGGGTAGAAGGGGTTATTACGATGGAAGATATTCTCGAAGAATTGGTAGGTGAGATTCAAGATGAGTATGACAATGAAATTCCTTTTGTAGAACAAACCGGAGATAATACATATTCTGTAATTGCCACTGCTGCCATCTCTGATATTAATGACGAACTACCACATCCTATCGATAAGGATAAGCAATACGATACATTGGCCGGCTATTTAATAGATAAGTTTGGTCGTATTCCTAATACTCACGACAAGCTTGAAGCCGAGGACTATCAGTTTACTGTAGTAAAGAAAAATAAGGCTTCGATAGTTTTAGTGCAACTCAAAGATCTGGCTCAAGATGAAGAATCTGAAGATACAGAACAAGCCAGAACATCTCAGATTTGAATAAAAAAAAAGAATGGATTTTGAACTTCAATATACCGATGATCAGTCTAGTGCTCGCGCAGGGTTGATAACGACAGATCATGGACAAATAGAGACTCCTATATTCATGCCCGTGGGGACGCAAGGTGCTGTAAAGGCCGTCCATATGACTGAGCTCGAGAATGATATACAGGCACAAATAATTTTAGGAAATACATACCATCTGTATTTACGTCCGGGGTTAGATATTTTACAACAAGCAGGAGGTTTACATAAATTTAATAGTTGGAATAAGCCTATTTTGACCGATAGTGGGGGATTTCAGGTTTTTTCTTTGGCCCATAATAGAAAGCTTACCGAAGAAGGTGCCATTTTTCGCTCTCATATCGATGGCTCTAAACATGTATTTACTCCTGAATCTGTTATGGATATCGAACGTACTATCGGCGCTGATATAATGATGGCATTCGATGAATGTACACCTGGCGATGCAGATTATACTTATGCAAAAAAATCGCTAGACCTTACAGAACGATGGCTTGATAGATGCATAAAACGTTTTAATGAAACCGAATGTGAATACGGTTATAAACAAGCATTATTTCCTATTGTACAGGGATGTGTATATCCTGATTTACGCAGACGAGCTGCAGAGAATGTAGCATCTAAAGGTGCGGACGGGAATGCTATTGGAGGGTTAGCTGTTGGAGAGCCTACAGAGAAGATGTACGAAATGATAGAGGTTGTAAATGAGATTTTACCAAAGGATAAACCTCGTTATCTGATGGGGGTAGGTACACCGGCCAATATTCTCGAAGCGATAGAACGTGGAGTAGATATGTTTGACTGTATAATGCCCACACGTAATGGTCGTAATGGACAATTATTTACTCGCAATGGCATTATGAATATGCGAAATCAGAAATGGGCTAAAGATTTTTCTGCAATAGAAGAAAATGGAGCTTCATTTGTTGATACTTTGTACACAAAAGCATATCTTCGTCACTTATTTATAACGAATGAAATTCTAGCATTACAGATCGCTTCTATACATAATCTGGCTTTTTATTTATGGCTTGTCAAAGAAGCCCGTCAGCATATAATAGCAGGTGATTTTTTGAGCTGGAAAAGAATGATGATTGAGAATGTTTCAAGACGTTTGTGATTAACTGAATAGAATGAAAATACTATCAATACTTGATAAGTACATAATAAAGAAATTTTTGGGAACATACATATTCTCAATTATTCTTATTATTTCTATATCCGTAGTGTTTGATATAAACGAACGACTTGATAAGTTTTTAAGTAATAATGCTCCCTTAAAAGCGATCATATTCGACTACTACATGAATTTTGTACCGTATTACACCAATCTTTTCAGTGCATTATTTGTGTTTATTGCGGTAATATTTTTTACGTCCAAACTTGCTGATAATTCTGAAGTTATAGCAATGTTATCAAATGGGATGAGTTTCAAACGATTAATGAAGCCCTATATGATTTCAGCAGGTATTATCGCAGTAGGATCATTCATTCTAAGTAGTTTCATAATTCCACCAGCCAACGAAACGCGTATAAAATTTCAGAACAAATATATAAAGGATAAAAGTGTAGATTATGCAAGTCGTATACAAATGCAGGTAGATAAAGGAGTTATTCTTTATATCGAACGTTTTGATAATAAAACACGACTAGGGTATAATCTTTCTTTAGATAAATTTGAAGGCAAGGAACTAAAATCGAGACTGGTTGCAAGCAGAATAGAATATGATACAGCATATCACTGGGTTCTTAATAATTATTCTATACGCGAATTTCATGGTATGAAAGAAAAAATCACAACCGGAACTAGGATAGATACCACCCTGAATGTTATACCGAGTGATTTCCTAGTATCTGTAAATGATTTTGAGCAAATGTCAACGCCTAAGTTGTATTCGTATATACAGCGACAAAAGGCCAAAGGGTTGGCAAATGTCGGAGGGGTAAGTATTACTCAATTCGAAATAGAATTCCATAAGCGATTCGCTTCAGTATTTTCTGCATTTATACTCACCATAATAGGCGCATCCTTATCTGCTCGGAAAATGAAGGGCGGAATGGGGCTTAATATTGGAATCGGATTAGGGTTGAGTGTAACCTATATTATGTTTCAGACGGTAAGCTCTTCTTTTGCTATTTCAGGTACGATGCCCCCAATGCTGGCCGTATGGATACCGAATATTGTATTTATGTTTATAGCTGCATACTTATATTCTAAAGCACCAAATTAATATCTACATTCTTTCTTCTTTGTAGACTATACAAATACTGATTCTTATCCAAGTTTCTTTTGTTTAGCGCTCTCTCTTTCACGACAAGTGATTGGAGCTTATGGTATATTACAAAATATTAGATGAATTACCTTGTAAGTAGACGTCAAATATTGCTCAGCACTAAATCTCTAATTATTAATAATAAAAATAGAACCTACGAATCTCACGACTCATAGGTTCTCAAAAACTTTTACAAAACTACACTACTATCTTGGTTGATAGTATATTTTAAGAATGTCTCTTTCTTTATTTTCCGTTTTAATCAGAACTATAACTCCAGCTTTTATTTCATAAATATCCGGCTAGTCTTTTTTACTGTCTGTTTATTATCTGCTACTTTAACTATATAAATGCTGTTTTGAATAAAGTAACCGTCAGTGAAGCTTTCGGAGCTATATTTCTTAACGTTTTTACTAAATATTTTTTTACCGTTCAGATCATATACAATAGCCAGACAGTCGACTTCAGACATATTGGTCACTACGATAACATTGTTATTTACCGTAATATTGATTAATGCTGAACCTTCATCATCGTCAGTTAGTACAGAGTTGCTAGAAACAATATCGAAGCGATTTTTATCTAAACTACTTTTTCCATTAATCGCATATTCTCCATTATTAACAATAGGGTAGATGTGTCCTGTTGTTAAATCTCGAAGGTATAGTTTACGATTTTCTATATCTGGAGTAACAGATAAGTTTAATGTATAATTTTCATTTATTGAAGTTTTTACATCAAAAGCTGTACCTGTTATTTGTGGTACTGTTGCTATTTGGAACTTCTCTTTATTTGTACCTGATACGTAAATCTGAGTCAAACCATTTTCTAGTAACTTGTATCCATCCCAACCATTATCAAATCCGTTTGTAGTTGCCGGATTTTCGAATAACCATACGCGGTCGGCCGATGAATCACCTATTACATCCATAATAATATGAGGATAAGCTTCGCTATTGCTACTTTTTAATAAACGCCATGCTGATTGATTAATCAATTCGTTCTTTCCTAATTTAGCGTATTTCAAAGTTATCGAACCGGATGTTTTAGCGTTCAACATGAATGTATGCATCGATAAGATCCTATCAGGTAAAGTTGCCTGACCTGCCAAGCTGAATGGTACAGCTTGATATTGTCCTCCGCTAATACCGGTAGCAGTAGATCCATTTAGCTTACGCCATTGATCACGAGTTCCGGTATTGAATAAGTATACAGTTTCTTCTTCCAATAGTCCGGTGCCAAAAGTAATAGCATCTGTTGAGATTGGGATTGCTGCTGTATATGAGTTACCGATCAAATTCATGCCTGAATAATTCACATTCGATGTTTTTGTTAATGGCACAATCGCATCACCTACATTTAGTGTACCTGTGAAATTATATATTTTGTCAGGTAAAGAAGTAGCACTATTGGTCATTTCATAACCCTTGAATGCTTTTAATTGAGTATCCGGGCTATATGGTGCAGGACGCCATTTATCTCCGCTGTAAGGCTCTACCCATTGGTTTACAGTTTCTACCCCGGTAGAAGGAAATGCAGAGCTATTTATCGGTATTCCGAAATATTGCCATTGTCTCTTATAGTAACCACAAGTTGTACATTCGTATGCTTGGTTATAGAATTCGACAGTCGCATTTACAGCTAAGTTCGTTGCCGGATTGGTAAAAATAAGTGTTCCTGTAGCTTCATCTGGAGATGTTTTTACGATGATAGTTCCTTTATCAGAGTTACTGTCGTTGACGGTTCCGTTTATAGTTAATTGATTTTGGGTTGTTACTACGAGGTTCATATCCGAGTTATTGGTAAGATCTCCAATAATTCGGTCTTTATCTAAATACAGATCATTAACAGCTGCTCCCGCACCATTTCCATTACCTGAAGGTCCGTTATTAGAAGCGGTTGCAAACTCAATATCATCTCCAGAAGCGGGAATTAATTCTGCTGTCCAGTTAGGCTCTTTAGTCCAATCGTTATCAATAGTACCATGCCAGAAATTCTTATAATTAGGATTAGGACATCTTATTATGATTGTTCCGTCAGGAACATTACATACTTTCTCTAAACGAATATCATCTATATAATAATCATTTCCTTGATTTCCGGTCAAGTCATTTCTGAATGATAATACTATATTATCTACTTTACAACTTTCTTCATCATCAGGTATAGGTACAGAGAAGTATAGTTCCAGATATGTCCAATGATTCTTTACTGAAGTATCCCAGTCTTCTAATTTTTTTGATTTTACTGTAGCTAATACTTCTCCTGTTTTAGGATGTCTTACGTCAATTGCTATCTGCGAAGGTCCATTAACAAGATACAACCAAAGTGAAGCTCTATATGAAGCACCGACTTGTAGAAGTTGCTCCCTTTTATAAAATGAATTTAAGATTTGTCCAGCATTAACAACCATTACAGCCCCATTTTCTGTATTAGAACGGTCTTGTACGGTATTGTTTTCGTTGTATGCCGGAGTCCAGAAATAATATTGATATTCACGATGCCCTAATTTTATATATCCGGGAGCAACAACTGCATAGTGATTATTATCAATAGCATATAGATTATAATCATCAGTCTCTGGATATGGCGTTCCTAAGGTAAAACTTCCGGAAGGCATATATGGTGAGGTTGTTCTACCAAAGTTGATAGATTTATCACTTGTGCCAAAATCTTCAAAAAATATAGTCTGTTCCTCACATGGAGATAGTGGTTCTGGATTTACGTGAATGTATACAGTCGCTTTGTCACAAGCTACAGGAGTGCCATTATCGCATACTTCATATACGAAACTGTCTGTTCCTGTAAATCCATTATTTGGAGTATAAGTAAACGTACCATCAATATTTAGAACTAAAGATCCATGAACCGGAGCATTAACCGGAGTAGTGTTTACTATCTGGTTATCGCCTTCGGGATCAAAATCATTCAGTAATACGTTTCCATTTACTGTTTTATTTACTTCACTATAATAAGCATCATCATTTGCATAGGTATGATTTGTCTTATCACTTTTTGGTAATACAGTAATTGTTACTGTTGCTCTGTCGCATGTTGCAGGGTCACCATCATCACATACTTCATATACAAAAGTATCTACACCTTTAAAGCCAGCATCTGGAGTATAGACGTATGTTCCGTCTGATGATATTGTAACTGTACCATGTGAAGGAGGAGTTGTCGGGGTTGTATTTATAATTAGGTTATCTCCGTCAGGGTCAAAGTCATTCGTTAAAAGATTTCCCGATAGAGGTATGTCTTGTTCGGTAACACCTGTGTCATCATTTGCTACAACATTGTTATTGATCGATGGGTCTCGTTCCGGAATAACATTGATTGTAATTGTTGCTGTTGCACATGCTTTAAGAGGTGCAGGAACATCATCACATACAGTATAAGTAAAAGAGTCGGTTCCGATAAAATCATTAGCAGGGGTATATGTATAAGTCCCATCTGCATTTATTGCAATTGTTCCACCGTTTACTGTTGTGAAAGAACCTGTAGAAGTAACGGTCTGGATATGTCCTTCCAGATCGAAATCATTGGTCAATACATTTCCGCTGATTGATTTATTCTCTTGGGTTACGTTAATATCATTAACAGCATTCGTTGTATTCGTTGGGTTTACCGTAACTGTTGAAATGTTGTTGCTTAGATCTGGATCTGATTCTTTTGTCTGCGGATATCCTTCTGCTGTATTATTATATATACCCGATTTGAGTACCTTCGCTTTAATAGTTAATACTCTTTCGTTTTTACTTAAATTAAGCGCATCATAAGGTATGTCATATACAGTCCATTTTCCGGTAATTGGATCATAGGTCGTTTGTTGTTGATTCCAAACTTCGGGATCATTACTTCCGATAGGTGAAGGCGTAACTGTTGAACCCATAGAGGCTGTATGACTTACATATTCATACCCGGAAGGTAATAAATCGTCTACCGTTATATTCTGAGAATACATCATACCTTTGTTGGCTACTTTGATCGTGAAAGTAACCTCACTTCCTATGGCTGGCGTAGAGTTGCTCACTGTTTTGACAACTTCTATATCAGACTTATCCCAGTTGAATGTAAAATTCAACTCCATCGTTTCCATCCATGACCCTGCATAAACATTAAATGTATTTTCATTCCCAATACCATTATTTCCACTAGCCCACCAGATATTCGCAGGGCTATCAGCCCCCGTAGTATTTATAGCCGGAGATTGTACATTATTATTAGCAAAAGTGCCGGATTGATTAGCTGGTACTGTAAACCAATTGGTATTTCTGTTACCGGGACCTCCTGTGTAAACTTTACTATGATCCCAATACAGTTTAACCGTGGCTTTATTCATATCTACCGGCCTGATGTTTTTCATTGTTATCCCAAGACTTTGTTCCATATCGTAGACAGGGAAATGGACCGGAAAGAAATTTGCTGATGTGAATAGCTTAATAACAGTCCCTGCCGGAACAATGTTGCCATTATCATCTTTCCCATCCCAATACACATCATAGGTTCCTGCATCATTGAAGTATCTGAAAAGGCGAACATCACCAGTAGAGTAACTTCCTGAGCCATCAATGTCTACTAGGATATCCAAAATTCCGGGAGTATCCACATATACGATAAAATATGCTTCTCCACCTGTAGCATCCGCTTTTCTTCCAAATCTTACGTCTGTAGTTGCAACCGGACCTCGTGAAGTTTTCCAAATAGATTCATCCGGTTCTGCAACAAATAAAGGATATTGATAGCGATTGGATGTTCCTTTAATAGACTTGCGGTTTTCTTCAATATTGGGTTCTCCATTCGCTAATTTCTCGTTTAGTGGTCCGGAGTCATTAGCAAAAAATACTACATAACCCGCATTCGATTTTCCAAAATTGACATACTTAATATAATAATCGTCTGTTTGTGCAGAATATGTATTATCTACGGGTACATAGAATCCAAAGTCATCGTGAAACGAAGAAGTATTTGTTTGACCGGCTGTAGTAGGAAGGCCACTATAAATACTCCAATACCTACAATATACACGGCCTGGACGCTTGGTCGTTCCAGAGGCAACCGTAACATCCCAATCGGTAATTTCCCAACCAGTGTTACCCGGACTAGCCATTTCTACCCAAAAAGCTCTATCCTGACCGGTATTGTTTGTAAACTGACCACCTGCGTTCGTATTGGTAGCACTTGCGGTTCCCGTGGTAGGATAACCTCCCGACGTTAAAGCAGAGGGTCCGGCAAAAGCTTGAGCCTGTGTCAGACTTGTATTGGTACTCGTTCTTCCTTGTAAATTACTATTAGCTGTTGTAACTGCCGTTTGTCCTGAACCTGAAAGTCCTGAAGGGAAAAATGTATTATATCCTGTCGATGAGTTATCATAATACCAAGTAAAATTGCTGGTGGTCGAACTCTTAAAGCTAAAGTAAACAGTTTCACCCGCTTTTACATAAACATAGAAGCGGTGATTCGTATCATAATTCGTAGTTGCACTAGGCCTCATCATGCTTCCGCGAGTATCGTAGCCTGTATTTCCTGCAGTATTTCCGGGAACATACAACGAACTCTGACGACTTACTGTTACAGAGCCTTTCCAGTTACCGGAACCTTCAGCATGAATATATGATACAGATATTGTAAAAAACAATAATAGAAATAATAGATAAAGGTTTGATCTTTTATGATGAGTAAAAAAGTATCTTTCAACTTTCAATCTTTGATTCGGATAAACCCGATTATGGTATTTTTTATTCATAATTCAAATAATTAACAGATTTATTGGATCGTATCCCTGATGTTTTATATTCAGCTTTTAACCAATCTATCATTAATTTACTTTTGTGGCTATATTGCAAACCTTCGTATTAATTTTTAAATTTCCACATCATATACATACCAGTGATTACGCTCAATCTTCGATGGCAGTAACAATTTATATGTTTCATCACCAAATTCAGGAGGAGGTAATGGACCCGTAGCCTGATATGGTAATTTTATCTCTATGGCACTACTTGCATTATCTCTTTCATTTATATAAGTGATTAATGTCAAGTTTGTAACATTTCCTTGATCTAAAGTATAGGATGAAACTGAGCCCGTTGCACTCCAAGCTGTCCAGTCGTTAGAACTTACAAGATTATCTGTTTTTGTAGATGGTTTAAATACATACGTATTTTTATCGAAATCAATGTATTTGTAACTATATTGAGCTTTGCTGTCTACTACAGGAGTACTATAATGTTGCGCAGAAAGTTTTACATTCAGTTGAACTTTTGCTAGAGCCCTAACTAATGATACATTATTGAGTTGATAGTTCGTATTGAAATCATGAGTCTTATTTCCGGACATTAACAATGGCGTTGTAATGTTCGCAGACCATGGGTTATTTACTGTTTGCCAAATAGCTTGTAGGTCTTCTATTGCTGATACTCCATCAAGGCTTGTTTTAATTGTAGAGCAATTTGCTACTATATATACATTTCTATTACCAGCCTCAGCCTGAGTGAGATTCAATGATATCTTCTTTGTACTACTATTCCAAGACCCTCCGGTAAATGTTACTCCTGAAATATAATATTTAATTAACGTCTGAGAACCTGTAGTCGGGAAAAGGAATACATATAAATCATTTACTGTCTGTTCTTCTTCCGTTCCATCACTTTCGGCTTTCGTTATATTTTTAATGTAATTATTTACAGTTAATGATAATTCTATATTGTTGTTATCGAATTCTGGTTCCGGGGTCTCTTCATTTGAACAAGCAACAAAGAAAAGGCTCAGAAAGAATGTTACATATATTATTTTTTTCATAGTCTTTATCTTTTATTTGCTAAAAGTTTTTACCAATGCATCGTTGTAATACACCTGAAGGTATGATCCATCTCCCACCCTAGGAATAGTGCTTAGGGTATATCCTACAGATGCAGTAGGATCAAAATTATTAAACGATTTTTCGGTCGTATTATCAGAAAACTTGAATGGTGCGACTGTCTTCAGCACAATGTCATGCGGAGCACAAGCTTCTATCGTATTGCTTATTGTTATTTTTCCGTCCTCATCAATTCCTACATTGTAGCCATATCCCATGTAAGTTGCGCTCTGCTTGATCTTCCATGGATCGATACTATAAATGATCTCGATTGTTTGTAATTTTTTTATACTAAAAAAATAATGATGGTTACGGTAAATATTATAATCTGGTTTTTCTGTTTGATTTCCTGTGGCAAAAGACAAATAATCGCTCTCAGCTATGGTACCGTCATATGTTATGATCGGAATTTCGTATAGCGTTCCGTTCAATGTTTCAATAACAAAGTAATTGACAGGCTTATGAGAGCTTGCCGACCAGCTAGGAGCTGACATCAGAGCCTCCGGCATGTAATATATAAACGAATTATCTACCTTTTTTAACGGTTTATCTTCGTAATAAATCGGTACGATTGGTGTTAACGGAGACTGTAGACTAAATTGTCGGTAAGCATTTTTATAATATATGCTTTTTACGCCCAAATTAGTTGTAGAACCGTCTATTTTTACCTCTAGTCTTGCTAGTACTCGAATAAGTTTTACTCTGTCTTCGCCATTAGGACGAAAGGGTAGGGGTGAGTAAATATTTCCGCCTTGAGTAATGGTCTGATTCTTGTATATTCGAGACATTGGGAACCCTTTTGTTTCAGTAGCATTTAGATATAAGTCTGTGTCTAAATCTCTAAAGGTATTCATATATGATTCCATAGCAGACCGCGTGGTTATGCTTTTTAAGGCTGCTATGGGCATATTAGCTACAAAATAAAAATCACGTTGACCAGGCCCCGGATTCAGTTGTACAATAAAAGACTTGTCTTTTTCTGAAATAGGAATATTTTCATCAAAGTATTCACCCACCTTTATACCGCTAGATGAATCGAAGACCAGCATAGCCAAGTCATGAACCCGGTCTTCATACTCTACATCATCTGCATTCAAAGTCTCTAATCCTTCAGCCTGGGCTTTAGTTACCGAGAGATAAACTACCGGCTCGGATTGCGGGTTCTTTTGATCATCATAAATTAGAGAATCACAACCTGCAAATGATAATGAAAGTCCTAAAAGTGATATATATATTAAGTATAATCTTGTCATAATCATATAGATTATTAAAGCAAAGAATGCTTTATAATTATAAATCTGTGCTATAGCTATGTACAAGCCAGTTGTTTACATAGATTGCGCAACTGAAATTTGTCCCGCACTCTGCACAGTAATCTTTAAGTACAAATTTTATTGTAAAATCGTTTTCACAATTCAAATTAATTCCTCCATTAATAGTATTCATCAAAATACTACCTATAAGGTCTCCGTTAAATACTTGCTGGCCTGTTTTGGGATAATTGATAGTCAAATTATTATGATATCCGGTAACAAGCTCTAACATAGAGAAATTCCATGTTACACTATTATCTGTGTAAACAGTATTTTGTTGAGGGTAATATATTACAGGGGAATTATATGGCATAGAACCGTCTATATTTATAGTTCCATTAGCCGATGATACAGCCACAGCTAAATCTTGAGGCTTTAACTCTGTGATTGTTGCATCAAATTCAACAATCACTTTAACACGATTGGTTAACTCGCGCAAATTGATTTTAGTATGCTTATATAGTGATCCACTTTTTTCAGGATCGGGCAAAAATACCGTTGGGCTTTCACCTTGCCAAATGCGTTCAGTATTGCCTAAACTAGCCGCTCTACCTTCTGATGACTTAATAGCTAACATTACATCTTTCTTTGTTGTAATGCCTGAAGAGAAAGTGCTTCTTGTAAAGTTTTCGTTTACTCCTGTCCATGCAATAAATGAGAAGTTTCCATTCGAAACAGGAACAAGCACTTCAAAATCGCGGTTAAGAGTTACATTCTGCTTGCTCACTGAAGTTACAAGTTTACCCTCTTCATCAAACGCAAACACTGTGAGTGATGATGCTTCACCTATGAATGTTGAATCTACAGCACAAGGTGTCATTGAAAAAAACTTCACATATACACCTTGGGGACAGTCTTCTAAGTCGTCATAAATAAGAGAATCACACCCCCAAAAAATTGCGCTTAATGTTAACGCGGTCATCAATATCTTAATTCGCAAATTCTTCATTTGTTGCATTTTGTATATAATTGATGTTTTAAAAGACTGGGGAAAAAGGAATCCTTACTTCCCCCAGATATAATTAGAATTATAAATTTTCTATAAATCAGATTCCCAGATCAATACTATAAGAATGAAGTTGCCGAGGTAATACAGTAACATCTACACTCATCCATGTTTCAGGAGTAGTCAACGGATCTGTTGGATCTACTGGATTTTCCGGCTCCTCTACACCTGGTACGTTTGGCCTAGGATCGGGATTCAATGGTTTTTTAGGACCATTCGGATTTGATGGATCTACCGGTTCTCCTTTTGGATTATTCGGATCTTCAGGGAACAATGGATTCCAGTTAGTTCCTAAATTTTTAAATCCTGTAATATGGATATGATATACATTATTTCTTACAACCGGAGAATTATACCATGTAGGAATATTATCAGGATTAACCCATGCATAATACAATACTTTACCTTTTACATATCTTGCTACAGTTTGTCCGGTTACACCACCTTTGCCTGGTGTTACAGCATTTGCAGCGCTCACATAAAATTTACCATTCGCTCCTACGAAGAAGTCATCACCTGCTGTATAAGTTTCTCCGTCAGCAAAAGCCGCAGCAGAAGGAGTGAATTTAGCTCTGATAAGAACATATGCAGTGTTACCCTTCTTGTAACCGGATTCATTTCCGGCTCCATAGGCGTGAGTGTTTGGTAGGATAAATTTACCGGATAAGCTAGCTTCTAATTCATCAGTTATAGCCGATGATGGATTTGTTGCATAGTCACTCATAGTAGCAACATTAGTTCCTCCAAACTGAGTTGTTGGATCATATTCTTCGAATAAACCTGAGTAATCATATTTCGAACTGGAACCTGTAATTTCGGTACCCCAATATTGAGCATCGGTAGTTGGTACCCATCCAAAATTAGGTGTTGCGAAATCAGCTTTACGTTGAAGATAAAGAGAGCTTTCTCCTTGTGCCAATACCCATTTGATTTCAGAAATTGTACCTAAGATGGTAGAACCGTTTCCTGCAGGAACATCATAAGTTAGTCCTTCTGTGGATACCATAACACGTCCAACAGTTCTTTCTACAACTAGACTAACACGGTTTTTAGGAGATGCAGCGGCAGTAGTTTCGGCAGCAGAGACATTATTAACGACATCAATTGTTTTAGGTTCAACACAAGTCATTAGAATTTTCTCGTCTGTTGTTCCATTTTTTATAGCTAATTTTTCGGCAGAAGTACTTACAGTTGTACTTGTACCCGAATTAGCTATATACAAAGCAGCTTGAGCATATGCATTCTCGAATTCAGCAACAGGTGTTTTAGCCAAAGCATTTTCAACCTCTGTTGTTCCATTTATTAATACATAAACCTTTTTAACTCCGGCAGTTGTTTTAATGGCAGCCGATTCTTGAGGAACTAGAGTCACCTGCCCACTTATTACTTCTTTTTTATAATCCGTTCCTACATTAAAAGATTGAGCAGTTACGGAAGCACCGTCAATAAGATAAATAGCCACTTTGGTAATGTCATCTCTTCCCGCCCATTCTCCAATCAAACGATAGTCGTCCGGTAAACTTTTTCTTGTGTTCGAAGACATACTAAGAGTGATACTAACATTTGTAGTAGCCTCTTGTTCAGTAGGTGAATTTAAATTATTATCATCGCTACAGGCTGTAAAAGCAAGCCCTAGGACTAGTACAGCTATTAAGAATAGTTTTGCTTTTTTCATTCTTTTTAAATTATTACGTCATGTTTTACTTTCTGAAATTTTACAATTAAATATTTTGCTTATATTTATTTTATATTGATTGCTTTTTGTAGTGTTTCAAGATTTTTCTTTCCATCGACGCTGCCACTATCGGCTGCTTTTGCAAAATAATCTAAAGCTTTCTCTGTATTTCCTTTTAATATATAGGCTACACCAAGGTTATTCCAAGCTTTAGGATTACGTTCTATTTTATTTAGACGGTCAATTGCAGCATCTAGATTTTTACCTTCAATATCTGCAGCGGCAGAGTTCATTATAGCGATATCACTTTCAGGATACAATCTTACTGCAATATCAAACACTTCTCTAAATTCTTTACTGCTAGTTGGATAGCTATGGGCTACCAGATACATTTCATTCAAACTAAGTAGTTTTGGGTTCGTTTTAATAATCTGTCTGGCTTCTTCAACATTAAATGGACGGACAACATAAGCAATAGCATATTCTGTACGGCGTAATGGAGGATAATATTCGTTCAATAATGTACGGTAGGTTTCTCCATTCGATAGCCTCTTTAATTTTGCATCGCGAGCATCAGGGTTTGAGGTCTTATCTATTATGTCTAAAATAGCTTGTTTATTAGATAAATTAGATGCAAAAACAGCATTTTTCAACCCTGCCCAATCTTCTCCAAAGCCCTCCACAGTAAATTTATTGCGGGTGATACCAAATTTTGTAACAAGATAGTCGGCAAAAGAATTAGCCCTGTTTTCTGATAGTACTTTGTTATGCTCAAATCCACCTTCGGGAGAAGCATATCCTGCGATACTAAATTCAGTTATCTGTAGATCATTATTGTTTTGTATTTCGCCAATAACTCTGTCTACTTGATCGAACTCTCTCTGATTGTTTCCAAAATCACGAAGTAGCTCATAACGATCGACAATATAATTAAATGTTGCAGTATGTCGGTCTTTTCGAGCTTTTACCTCTACTTCAGGCACAATAAATGAGAGTTGATAAGATGCTAGATCTCTTTTTGGTAGTATGTTTTGTGCTATTAGCTGATCGTCTGATACGGTATAACAATTTGCACAACCAGAGGTTGTTCTCAACATAGATATGGAAGCATCGTCCATCCATGCTCTGTAAGGTACAGATACATTATAGTCTACGGATTGAGCTGTGTTGTTATTTCTTTTTATTATAGTATTAGGCTCAGTACTAAAACGAAGATCTTTTCCGAATGCGCTGTTACGATTCAATATTTTATTTCGTAAGCTCCCTGTAACAACGACAGGAGGGAGGCTTAGACTATCCAGTTTGTTTTGATTAGACTTAAGTATTGGAGTTAAAATAACCATGTCATTTCTATTTACATGTATTTCATCCAGAATGACATCCATTTTAATAGCAACTTTATTATCTTGTTTAATAAAATGCTCTCCAGATATTTTAACTTGCTCGGATTGTGCTTGTGAGTGTACAGGTATTATAAATCCTGCCAACGATACAAACAAATATATTTTTAAGATTATTGTTCTTTTCATGAATCTTTATTTTAAGAAATAAATAAAAGATAGGCCTAGCTTGGTTACTCCCCAATAATTATAATTTCCTTCATCTAACTTTGTACCGCATTCTTCGCATGGATACTCATCATAATGAATACGAGCATAACCGGCTCCGATATTGAATTCAAAATTCCAACGGTTACTGATTACCCATTGATAACCATAACTTATACCGCCTCCGTATAGATAACCTTCATACCTTTTATCTTTAAGGACATCTAAACGTCCGATAGGAATATCCCAGCCTCCCACATTGAATTGAGAAGCATGTGCGTGTATTCCTAAGAAATGTCCGTTAAATGATTCACAAAACCACCAACGGTATTCGGGTTGAACAAGCCAATGCTTAAAATTCTTATTATCGGAAAAAGAGAATACATTTAATCCTCCGCCAATTTCTAGCGTACTCTTTTTACTTAAACCAACTTCTAGCCCTAAGTTAGGCGTTGTGGTTGCCCAATAAGCTAGATTTGTTTTTATAGCTATTTCCTGACTTTTTACAACAGTAGAAAAGCTAAAAAAAATCAAAAAGGCTAAACAGGCACTTCTTAATTGTTGATAAATATTCATTTTCTTGAGATATATAATGACCAGTGTTTTGTTAATAAACTCGAAAGGCATTTCCTGTAATTTTATAAAAAATAAAACCAATTAACTCTATTTCTTTACTGTTATAGCAACATTTATCCCTACAGTTTGTCTCTAAACCGTGTTTAATATAAAATTTGCGCATATTTGTAATCTTTTATTCTATTATTTGTAGCCACTATTTATTTGTATTTCATAAAATTTAGAAAATCTTTATTGAAAATTAAATAATTAAAAGGCTGTTTATGTTATTTTGCTTTGTACAAATATCTATTTATATAACTTTATTATATGTGCATTTTTGTAGAATATTGCAGTTTTTGGTTTCTAATTTCCATGTATTTTTACATTGTTATACCATAATGTGATGCGAGTTAATAGTTAAAATGCAGAAATTGTTGTTTTATTTATTTAATTAATATGTAAATGCATTTTATGATTCTTTAATACATATATGTATTTTAATTTATTTTATAAATAGTTCAGATAAAGTGAAAACTTATTTTGCTGAAGAAAAAATGTCACAAAGTCAAATTACCTCTAATTATTTTAGAGGCTTTTCTACTATTTTTTAAAGTTAATTGTTATATGTTAGTTGGTTAGCTGGATGGCGGTTACTTAGTATTGATATGTGTAAATGAAAAACACCTTACACTATTATTTATAAATACTGTGCAAGGTGTATGTTGTCAATTTTAAATTGTATCTGATTTTCTTTTCGTTTTTTGTATATATATAATGTCGAATTAAGGATGTATAGTATTAATAATATTTTTTTGTTCTTTAAAAAAATTGTGCCTTTGAATTTCTCCGCCAAAAGTAATAAGGGTAGAGTATCTTTTTAATGATTCAATCCATTCATTATGGACATTTCTAATGTTTTTATTCTGAGAATTCATACCACTGATTCCATAAATAGCGAGATGTGCCAGAGAGATACCATTACCTTCAAGTAATATATACGATGATTCAATATCTACATTTGATAAATAAAGGAATAGGTCTGCTTCGTTTGCATATTGTCCTGATACAGTATATGTATATAATTCGTTTAACAAATCGTTTAATTCATCTTTTAAAGAGATTAAATCATGTTCATCTAGTAAATTGAGATTATAGAAATAATTGATTTCTCTAATAATAGACGAGAATATATCATGACTGATGATGACGCTGGAATGTCTTATTTTTTTAGTTCCGAAGTTAATATTTTTTGAGTGTTAAAAACCTCTTTATCAATAATAAAGTCTTTGAATGGTAGAGGTTGACTTTTCTTAATTTGATAAGCGTATTTAAAAAGCCTGAGCTTTGATAAGTTTTGATGATGTAAATAAAATAGATAAGGCAGGTTGCTAAAAGCACACTTTAACACAGAATCTTTGGTTTTGTTTATATTCTTGATGATTTTGATATCATTCTCCAATGTTTTGGTATATGCACTGTTTATCTGGTTTGCATCTATTAAATTAATCTCAAAAATAGCTTTCTCATTTATTTGGGACCCAATAATATTATCAACCGAAAATGATAAAGTCTTGGCAATCAATGAAACTTCGTCAAAAGAAAAGCGAACTTCTCCTCTAAGTCTTCTATAAACCGACTCTTTACCAAGACAGAGGATGTCTGCAAGAACTGAAGCTACTTTTTCTTTGTCTGATTTAGTTAGTGTTTCTTTTTCTACAATTACTGTTCTGATGGCATTAATTAGTTTTTTATGAACTGTGTTATCTATTTTTGTCTCCCTCACATTATTAAAATCTAAATTATTCATTTTATTTCCTCTATAATATTAGTATTTAGTATTTTATCAAAAGAAAAAAGTGTGTTTTTATAATCTCAATGCCTAAGTTGAGTTAAGACTTAAATGTTTGTGACTAATTAAAGTGTATTCTTTTGTTTAATTGCAAAAATACAGATTGCTTAATGATGTGTAGTTTCATTTTTTGAGTATTATACACATGTTTTTTTCTAAAATCCTATTATTCTTAAATTTAAAACCATATTGTATTATTTATATAATCCGAATTCGTATTTAATCTATTTATATTGTTAAAAATGCATTAATCGTTGTTTTATGGGGTTTATGATGCAAATATTGACTTTGAAAAAAATAAGGATTTCTTTGTTTTTATAATATTAATAATTATAGAAGGAAGATGATAGATAGAAAGCGATGATTTCTTCTGATTGTTTTTTACCAGATAATGGCTACTTTGTTGATACAGTTTAAGAATATGAGCTTGTTATTACTCATAATTGGTCAAGATATACCCTAAAAAAGCCAAATAAGAGATTTTTTAAGCTTTAATAAGGTTTTCCTACAATTCACTATACCATATTGAGGGAAAGGGTATTGCTATGCACACATACATAATCTCTTAATATACATTATTAAGATTCACTTTCCGATAAAAAACTAACCCTTTTATACTTCTTATTTAAAAACAGCAACAAAAGAATAAAAAAAATAGGACTTTATTGTATCTTTTTGAATTGTTTATATATAAATATTATTTATTAGTATCATACATCTTTTTGTTTGTGATCTATGTCCTTGTTTGTTAGATTTTTATTATTTTTTTTTTATATGGTGTCTGATTAAATTGTGTACAATGATGACTGTTGAGTATCGGCGTAATTGATGCGTTAATATCGTATTACAAATAAAGGAGCAGAAAGATTAACTCCTTCTGCTCTCTTATTAAAAATAGATCCTATATTATTTGTTTTATATATACTCTGAAGGTTACTCTTTCTCAAGAATAACCATCTCTGAAAACCTTTTTATTGCCTCAGCAAAAGACATTTTCAGGCTAATATAGTTTTGAGGTTGATATATATTCTGTTTAAGAGTATAACCAGCATTTATTATTATTTTATTATTCTCTTTTTGTACTGTATATTGTATTGAGACCAGGTTGTCATCTACAATATAAGGTGATGGTAAATAATTAATCTTATACCCTTCAGGAATATTTATTTCAGATCGATAAAAATCACTTTGCATGTATATCATATCTACAGGTAATGTCCGCTTGGTTTGCTTAAAAGGGTTATCGCTGATGGATAGGTTGCAAAATGGATGAATAAATAATTTATCCGATAAATTTTCGAAAGAAGCATCAAATGCGAAAGAGAAAACAAAAGGTTTGTCTAAGTCATCATTTTCATCGATATTGATATCGCCTTTTACATCAATATTGTTATTGCTTTTCAATTCTTTTTGCAAATTTTCTGTTTTTCCTAGATATGTTGAACGATAATTATATGCTTTTTGTCCTCTCCCGGCAAATCTGGCTTTTACGTTCATTTTACTTTCTTCCGGAATAATATCTAGAATAAAATTCTTCTGTGAAATGGAAAGTTCTTTTTGTCGGATACTAACCCATTCTTCAGATTTAGGTTTTACTACAAGCCCATTTACATTGAGGCAGCGTTCAGGAAGATCACTATAGTAAAGTAACGGTTCGGTGGCGTCGAGATAATATATTTTTTCTCCAATTCTCACTAGTACTATTGTATAATTAAAGAACTGTTGAAAAGGATGAGATAAGCTTATCGATCCGTTCTTTCTTGTACTTAATATTATAGGATATGCTTCTAGTCCCGCAGAACGGAGTAGCCCGGTTAGAAATAGGTTTATATTGGCAACATTCCCCGTTTGTTTTTTTATAAAATCGGAAACACTATATTCACTGAGTTTACCATAATTTCCATTCCAATTGTATTTTTCTTTTACATATTTAGTTATAGCCTCCACTTGTTCCAGAGGAGTCTTACTTGCTATATCTAAAGTGGACAGTATTTTTTTACTTTCTTTTTCACTATTCTTTATGTACTTTCCAAAATCATTATCTTTCAAGAAATCATCACACATAGCAGGCCAGGTAGTCATGATTTCTTTGCTGCCTCCTCTTGGATAATATATTTTAGATAGCTGGAAGTAAAGACTTATCAAATAATCCTGTTCGGAAGTAATATACTCTTCGTCTTTAAATGCGGGAAGGTTTTTTAATCCAAACTCATATTGCATTTCTTTATAAACTAAATGACCAAAGCGAATTTCGTCATTTAGTGGTGTTGCTTTATACTCGTCAAATTTATTTATACTTCTTAGTATATATGTATACTCATAATATGGCATAGCTTTATATTTTAATTTGCTATAAACAACAGGTATTTTCTTTTGAAAATCCCATTTTCTCATGTTAAAAAAGTAAGGAGTCGTAATTAGATATTTGTATTCGATTACCGAACCTTCGCGGACATCAGCTAATGCGACCTTTTTTATACTTAGATTATTGCTAACCTTTTCTTCGTATATGTTTTTAGGATCGAGAATTGTTTTTGTTAATTGTCCTCCTTCCATGTTGTATGTTATGGCTTCTATTTTTTCGATAGACTCCCATTCTCTATTCTCTGAATAGTAAGGTATTTCGAAGTTTGCGTATTTTGTGCCTGCTTGTTTCAGTATTTTAATTTTTACTTTACGTTCCATCGATAACAAGAATCCTCGAGATTCGTCTGGTCTGAAATAATAATCGCCCAAGTCGTATATAACAACAGCTTCGGCATCTTTATCTTGCTCATATTGTGACATTGACATTTCATACTGTGTGACTTTTCCGAATTCTTGCGAATAGTTAAATTGAGAGTATCCACTTATAATAGATATTATAAATAGGATAGAAGCTGTAATTGTCTTTTTCATATGTACTGTAGGTATATTTTTTTTAGTTCATTATTCTTTACAGTCGTTATAAAATCATAGAATTCTTTATATTCAATAAGGTTGTATCTTCCCGATGAAATCAGTATCGATTTATATATATAAACTTCATTGTTTTTTTGCTTATAACTTATAGAGTATTTTCCATAATCAGATTCCATATTTATATCTTCCGGCAATTTTACTTTTTTGTCATCATGTAAGGAATAGCAAATAGTATCTTTATAAAAACTTGGATAATCTATTTGGAGATCACTTTTTCGTGTATCAGGTGTCTCATAGGTAGGTATCTCTATAGAAAAAGTCTCAATAATTAAGTTGACCCCATATTTTTTCAATAAATTATGAAACTGACACTCAGCATTCAGCTTTATAGAGGGATTGTCAGAAGCTGCCTTCTCTAAATTGAAATCAATGAGATCGTATGAACCTGTCAAAATAGTATTTCGTATATATTTATCAATCGTATTTTTATTAATATCGGAAGCCAGATAGATTAGATTTTCATAATTGTCGCCTCTAGCTGTTGATGTAAGTTTTATGTTAGACGTTTTGAGATCAACAAGAATCGAACGGCTGCATAATATATCGTTTGGGTTTAAAGGTGGAATGTTTACAAAATGGCTGTTATTCTCATCAATAAGTAAAGCTTTGCGAGCCTGAGTAAATGCCCCCATGTATCCGAATGGCGTATTTTTTGAAGTACACTCAAGGTAAACCGTATCTTTTTCGAAAGGAATTGTAAGAATAGCATGATTGAATACCTGAGAGGGGAAAGTCGTATCTACGTCAACTATTTGTCCTCCTGCAAATATTAATGTGTAATATGATTTTATTCCGGCATATTTGAGCATTGCCTGCATGTAGTTGGTCAGAGCTTTGCAATCTCCATATTTGTTGGTAGAAACATAGCTGGCCGGATATGTTTGCATTCCTCCTATATTGATGCTAACGTTTATGTAGCGAGTATAATCCTGTAGATATTGATATAAGATTTTTGCCTTTTCTTTATCATCTGTTACGCCTGAGAGTAACGAGTTTATCTTTGCTTGCTCTGGTGCGGGTAGGATATCTCTGCCTCTATTTAATCTGTATACCCAGTTCCCAAATGATTTCCAATTCTCTTTGTTGCCCTCTACTCCATATTTGAAATTGATTGGAGCAGCGTGTATTATGGGAGCTTCGGTATTGTTTGGTGAAGCATTTAGTTCTTTTGTTTTAAGAGGTCTATAATTATATTTCCAAACATATCTGGTATTATTGTTTATAGTATCTATAGCCGGAGCATCTGTGTTTCTTTGTTTAAATGTAATAGGCAGACCTATTGGTGCTTCAGCGACAAGTTCTCCTGAGATTATAGGTGTCCGTGAATTTGTATAATTGAGAGAGGCAAGACTAAGAAATTTAGAATAAATTACTCTGAACGAATAGACAATTCTGTAAGGATATTGATTGTGTTTCAGTTCAAAAGTTTTAACAAAATCATCTTCGTATAAAGAGATATTTGAAATAGAGCTTCTGTCTGTTATTTCTTTATTCTTTAATTTTCTTACAATATTGCCCTGCATATCTTCTATCCAGGCATCTCCCACAGAAACTTTATCGCCTTTACTATAGTTGATAAGTATCTCGGCATCATGATCGCCCATTCTTTCATTAATCTGTAATATAACAGAATCTGTTCTTATCAATTTGTCACCTTTGATTTGGTTATAACTTTTATACTTTATATATTCACTTCTGAAATCTTGAGATATAGCAAAAAGAGGTATTATATATAAGATTACAATTGCCACAAATTTCATGATTAACAAGCTAAGTAAGTAAATTAAGATTTGTTTGTAAATGTATAAAAAATGTGAACGCAATATTGAATTTTTGTTGATTTATGTAACAAAATGTATTCTTCAAAAATTATACTAAAAAGGGTAAGTAATACTAATAGTTTTTTTAACTTTGTATCCCTAAAAAAGGATATTAACACACCATGTCTTTAGAGAAAAAAATTAAAACCGCATTAGTCTCAGTTTATCATAAAGATGGCTTAGATGAAATTTTGAGAAAGTTAGATAGTTTGGGAGTTCGCTTTGTGTCGACAGGTGGAACCCGAAATTTTATAGAGTCGCTAGGCTTCGCTTGTGATGCAGTGGAAGATGTAACAGGATACCCCTCGATTTTGGGTGGACGAGTTAAAACATTACACCCTAAAATATTCGGAGGTATACTCTGTCGTAGAGAACTTTCGGAAGATATGAAGCAAATAAAAGCGTACGACATACAAGAGATTGACCTCGTTATTGTAGATTTATATCCTTTTGAAGAAACTGTTGCTTCAGGAGCAGGAGAACAAGATATAGTTGAAAAAATAGATATTGGCGGTATATCATTGATTCGCGCCGCTGCAAAAAACTTTAAAGATGTAGTAATTGTAGCTTCAAAGAATCAATATGTTCCTTTAATGAGTCTTTTGGAAGAAAAAGGCGGAAAATCAGATATTACAGATCGTAAATTCTTTGCAAAAGAAGCGTTCTCCGTATCATCGTCATACGATACTGCGATCTTTAATTATATGGATAATTATGAAGGATCGGCATTTCGCTACACAGAAGATGATGCAATGCATCTCAGATATGGAGAAAATCCGCATCAGAAAGGGACTTTTTACGGAGATTTCAATGCGATGTTCGATCAATTACACGGACGTGAAATATCTTATAATAACTTGTTAGATATCGAAGCTGCAATAAGTTTGATCAGTGAGTTTGACGAAACCACTGTAGCTATATTGAAACATAATAATGCTTGTGGTATAGCTTCGAGAGAAACAGTAGTTGAAGCATGGAAAGATGCATTGGCTGGAGATCCTGTTTCTGCTTTCGGTGGAATTATTATAAGTAATAGAAAAATAGATAAGGTAGCAGCTGAAGAAATAAATACCATTTTCTTTGAGATTGTAATTGCTCCCGAATATGATAAAGAGGCTTTAGAAATACTAGAACAAAAGAAGAATCGTATTATTCTGGTGCAAAAACAGCCTTTAGAGGGAACTAAACAATTTCGTTCATTACTGAATGGTGTTTTGGTTCAGGATAAAGACCTAAGTATACAAGCTGCTTCAGATTTGAAACTTGTTACAAACAGACCTTTACAAGGAACTGAAGCTGAAGATTTGCTATTTGCGAATAAGCTTGTAAAACATACGAAGTCGAATGCTATTATTCTGGTTAAAAATAAGCAACTTTGTGCAGGTGGTACAGGACAAACATCTCGTGTTGACGCTCTCAAGCAAGCGATAGAAAAGGCCGATGCTTTTGGCTTTAAGCTTGATGGTGCTGTAATGGCTTCTGATGCCTTTTTCCCTTTTCCCGACTGTGTCGAGATCGCAGGAAATGCAGGTATCACAGCTGTGGTTCAACCGGGAGGATCTATAAAAGACAACCTATCAGTAGAATATTGTAACGAACACAATATATCTATGGTTATGACGGGAGTGCGTCATTTTAAACATTAAATGTAATTGTAAATAAGCAAATATAACATCAATATGGGATTATTCTCTTTTACTCAGGAAATTGCGATGGACCTTGGCACTGCCAATACTATCATCATACATAACGACAAAATTGTTGTCGATCAGCCATCAGTAGTGGCTTTGGAACGTAAAACAGGGAAAGTCATAGCTGTTGGAGAACAAGCCCGACAGATGCATGGCAAAACCCATGAGGATATAAGAACAATCAGACCTCTGAAAGATGGTGTGATTGCTGACTTTACGGCTGCGGAACAAATGATTCGCGGGCTGATAAAAATGTTCAATAACAAAGGACGTTTATTTGCTCCGTCATTAAGAATCGTTATTTGTATCCCATCTGGAAGTACTGAGGTTGAAACCCGTGCGATCAGAGACTCTGCAGAACATGCCGGAGGTCGTGATGTTTATATGATATATGAGCCGATGGCTGCGGCACTTGGTATTGGCCTAGATGTGGAAGCACCGGAAGGAAACATGATCGTTGATATAGGCGGTGGTACAACAGAAATTGCTGTAATTTCTCTTGGAGGTATTGTGTCTAATAAATCAATAAAGATTGCAGGTGATGACCTTACTGAAGATATTCAGGAATACATGGGACGTCAACATAATATCAAAGTAGGAGAGCGGACAGCAGAAAATATTAAAATAGCAGTTGGTGCTGCTTTGACAGAATTACCTGACGAGGATGTGCCTGAAGACTTTATCGTTCATGGCCCAAATAGAATGACATCTTTGCCTATGGATATTCCTGTATCATATCAGGAAATGGCTCACTGTCTCGATAAATCTATTTCTAAAATGGATTCGGCTATCCTAAGTGCTTTAGAACAAACACCTCCGGAGTTGTATGCTGACATTGTTCGCAATGGTATATACCTTACAGGTGGTGGCGCATTGCTGAGAGGTTTGAGCAAACGTTTCTCTGATAGAATCGGTATCGCATTCCATGTAGCAGAAGATCCGTTACATGCTGTTGCCAAAGGTACTGGTATAGCCCTAAAGAATATAGAGAAGTTTAACTTCTTGATGAGATAAAAAGAGAAGTGATTTCTGAACAAATCGCGAATCATAACTATTTTAATATAGATAATTACAGAGAATGCATAACCTAATCAATTTTTTAAGAAAAAATAGCCATTGGTTTGTGTTTATTTTCCTTGAAATAATCTGTTTTTATTTTATATTCAGTAGCAACTCTTATCAAAAGAGTATATTTTTTAACTCTTCCAACGAATTTACTGGAAGAGTTTATACTATTTCAGGAAACGTGCTGTCTTATTTTGGATTAAGATCGGAGAATGAGGAGTTATTACTGAAAAATGCAGATTTACAGTCTCAAATTGCAGAATTGAAGGACTATATTTATGATCTTGAGAATGATTCCTTAAAGACAAATGCATTTATTACCGACTCTCTGGGCACTAGACAAAAAGAGCCGCATATTATAGCTCGTGTAGAAAATAACACTATATCACAGATTTATAACTTTATTATAATCAATAAAGGGAAGAAAGATGGAGTACAGACTGATATGGGGGTAGTTTCTCAACAAGGTATAGTTGGTGTTGTTAGGGATGCTACTTTAAATTACGCTGTAGTTCAGCCTGTATTAAATCCTCATAGTAGATTTAGTTGCAAGATATTAAACTCTAATACAGCAGGGACTTTAGTTTGGGAAGGTGGAGATCCTCGATATGCAAGCCTTACTGAATATCCTAAATATGAGAAGGTAGAGAAAGGTGATACTATTGTAACGAGTGGTTTTTCTGATATCTTCCCCGAGGGTATATTTGTAGGTGTAATTGAAGACTATAAAAGTGGAACGAATGATAATTTCTATTCTTTAAAGATCAAATTATCAACAGATTTTGGATCATTGAAAAGAGTTCTTTTACTGAGTGGAAAAGATGATGAGAGAAAAGAATTGGAGCAAAAAATAAAAAATGTTCAAGAGCAGTAATATAAAGTATATAATAATGTTTGTACTGCTTGTATTATTACAAGTATTGGTACTAAATCGGATTTCATTTCTTGGATATGGAGTCCCTTTTGCGTATGTATATTTTATAATAAAACTGCCTATCCGCTCTAATAAAAGTTTAGTTATCTTTTTAAGCTTCTTAATCGGATTTGTTATTGATCTTTTCTGTAATACGCCGGGAATAAATGCCGCAGCTTCCACTTTTGTGGGGCTTGTTCGCTGGCCTGTACAGAAGTTATTCTTTATGGTTGACGATTATGATGAGCAAACCCCGAGATTGTCTTTATTAGGAGGTGCATTTATAAGATATGCTATATTTTTGACACTGATTCACCATATTGTACTAATTTCGATTGAATCTTTTTCATATTTCAATTTGGAAATACTTTTGCAACGAATTCTTTTGTCTACTTTACTAACATCATTATTGGTGTTTGCATTTGAAGGTTTATCTTTTAAGAAGAAAAACTCATGGCAAAAAACATCTTAGACCTATCTAAAAGAAAATATGTACTAGGCGGAATAGCCTGTGGCATAATTCTTATATATATAATTCAACTTTTTAATTTACAAGTGCTTAATCCTGAATATAAGGATTTTGCAGATGGAAACGCATTCTTCAACAGGACATTATATCCTGCGAGAGGAGTCATTTCTGATAGAAAAGATCGAATACTTGTATATAACCAGCCTACATATGATATAGTATATATACCTCGTGAGGTACAGCCATTTGATACCCTCGACTTTTGTAAGTCATTGAATATAACTAGGGAGCAGTTTGATAAACGCATGAACGACATAAAAGATCGTCGTTTGAATCCCGGATATTCGTCATATACAATGCAAACGTTTATGACTCAACTTACAACTCAAGAGAGTGGTTTATTACAAGAGAAATTGTATAAATTTCCCGGTTTCTTTATTCAGAATAGGACATTGCGGCAGTATAACTATCATAATGCGGGCTTATTGCTAGGGTACGTAGCAGAAGTAAGTAGAAGTCAACTGGAGAATGATCCTTACTATGTAAGAGGTGATTATGGTGGAAAATCCGGGCTTGAAGCATCTTATGAAAACTATCTTAGGGGAGAAAAAGGGATAGAGGTTTTATTAAGAGACGCTCACGGACGTATTCAAGGGCGATATGAAAATGGAAAGTTTGACAAATCACCCGTATCGGGAAAAAATCTAACACTTTCTGTAGATATAGATCTACAAGCATATGGAGAGTATCTTCTTCAAAACAAAGTTGGATGTGTTGTTATGATCGAACCTTCGACAGGAGAGATATTATGCTTGGTTACATCTCCTACTTATGATCCTTCTATGTTGCTGGGGCGTAACTTTAGTAAGAGCTATAAAGAACTGGAAGATAACCCTCTTAAACCATTATTTAATAGGGCTATACAAGGGATGTATCCTCCCGGATCTACTTTTAAACCAACACAGGGATTGATTTTCCTCCAAGAAGACATTATTACTTCCAATACATTATATGCGTGTGCAGGAGGGTATCCGCCACTGGGTGGTCGTCCCAAATGTCACCCTCATGGTTCACCACTGTCATTAGTTCCTGCTATTGCAACTTCTTGTAATTCATATTTTTGTTATGGATTATCTGCGATGTTAGGAAACAGAAAAAAGTATAAAAGCACTGTTGAAGCTTTTGATATTTGGAAAGATCATATGGTAGATATGGGATTTGGTTATCGCTTAGGTGTAGATTTACCTTCTGAGAAGAGAGGTTTTATTCCTAATGCCAATTTCTATAGCAGAGCTTTTAAAAGAGAGAATTGGAGTGCTTCCAATGTTATTTCTATAGCAATAGGTCAGGGGGAAATAACAGCTACCCCTTTGCAAATAGCAAACTTTGCCGCAAGTATCTCTAACAGAGGATTCTACTATGCGCCACATGTTGTGCGTCAGATACAAGATACGCCTTTAGACAGTATATATACACATCCTCACTATACCGGAATAAAAAAAGAATACTATCAGTATGTAGTAGAGGGGATGGCTCTTGCTGTTACAGGCGGTACATGTAGAGGAGCTAATATACCTGATATTGAGGTTTGTGGTAAGACTGGTACAGCCGAAAATCCACATGGTAAAGATCACTCATTATTTATGGGTTTTGCTCCTAAAGATAATCCGAAGGTGGCTATTTGTGTTATTGTTGAAAATGCAGGATTTGGTGCTACATTTGCTGTTCCTATCGGACGTCTGATGATTCAGAAGTATCTGAAAGGAGAGGTGCCAGCTTCTGATAAATATATTGAAGATAGAATCGCAACTACGACAATTTTGCCCCAAACATTTTTTAATTGGAATAGGGCTAATAAGAAGTATGATGAGTTTTCTCAGCCTGCGGTATCAAATACAGATGGTGCAGTAGATGAAACATCTATAGAACCATTTTCATTAAACCCTGCTGAAAATCAATAATAAGGAATGTACAGAAGAGAAGATGAACATATAAAAAGCAGTATAGACTGGTTTACCATCGCATTATACCTGATTATGGTATTGTGTGGATGGCTCAGTATATATGGAGCTAGTTATCAATACGGAAGCACTACTAGCATGTTTGATATATCGGGTAGAGCCGGTATGCAATTGGTTTGGATTGGTACATCGATTGTTCTGGGTTTCATAATATTAAAACTGGATAGCAACTTATACGATATATTGGCTTATTATATTTATATAGCTTTTATATTACTTCTTATAGCTACTATATTTCTATCTACAGACATCAGAGGGTCTAGATCGTGGCTTAAAATAACTGACTCGGTGCAAATACAGCCTGCCGAGTTTGCTAAATTTGCAGTAGCTTTAGCTCTGGCAAAGTTGCTGAGCACCTACAACTTTAAATTACTCACCCCTAAAAATCTGATAACAGTAGCGGGACTTATTCTTCTCCCTATGTTGCTGATCATCATGCAGAAAGAGACAGGTTCTGCGCTTGTATATACAGTCTTCATATTAATGTTATATAGAGAGGGATTACCCGGAATTATTTTGTTCTTGGGAATATCAGCCATTGCATTTTTTGTAATTGGACTCAAATATTCGGATACAGATATAGGTATAATATCTACAGGTGAGTTTGTTACTATAATTTTAGTTATACTGATCTGTGCCGCATTATTGGTAAGTTATAGGCAAGATAAAGTAGCAGCTCGTAATATTATATTGGGAATGCTTGCGTTATTTGGAATTCCATATCTGATTTCGCTACTGAATGTAAATATTGATTTTGGCATTATTTCACTAATCGCTCTTGGTGTACTTGTCGTATATCTTTTGGTTCTGGCGAAGAAATATTGGTCGAAAGTATATTTTCTGACAGCCGTTTTTGCTATTAGCAGCCTTATATTCGTCAGCTCAATAGATTACCTTTTCTCAGATGTTATGCAACCCCACCAACAGATGCGTATAAAAGTCACTTTAGGGATGGAAGATGACCTAATGGGAGCGGGGTATAATGTGAATCAATCTAAGATTGCAATAGGCTCAGGAGGGCTTTTAGGAAAAGGATATTTAAATGGTACTCAGACTAAATTGAAATACGTTCCCGAGCAAGATACTGACTTCATATTCTGCACAGTAGGAGAGGAACAAGGATTTGCCGGATCGGTGTTTGTTCTTTTATTATTTTTAGCATTGATTCTACGTTTATTCTATCTGGCAGAGCGTCAAAAAAGTACTTTCGGAAGAGTTTATGGCTATTGTGTTGCTTGTATTTTTCTCTTCCATGTGATGATAAATATAGGAATGGTAACAGGTTTAACCCCTGTTATAGGAATCCCTTTGCCTTTCTTTAGCTATGGAGGTTCTTCTTTGTGGGGATTTACAATCCTTCTATTTATATTTCTGCGTATTGATATGGCAAGAAAACGTAGATAGAAATTATAGTGTTTTGTGCTTTCTCAAAAATGAAGCTAACTGTTCGTAGCTACTAATTTCTATTTTTATTGTATTATACTCTACTATAACTTGTTCAGACGATTGAACTTCAATTCGGAATATAGCATCATTCAAATCCTTAGTTAATGAGAATCCGTTTCTTTCTAATATATTTTTTGTCCAGTGGTGTAATATTCCATCTGCTTTAAGATAGACCTTTCTATTGTTGGCTCTTCTTGGTAAGAAATTGCCTGTATATCTGTCGAATACAACATTATCTCTTTTGAAGAAATCATCTAATGTACCTGACAATACGATGTCTTCAGTTACTCCTGTAGTCAACCCCTTTTCTCTTGATAATAGCCAAAGACGGTCGGCTAGGAGCAAGGCCATATCAATATCATGTGTTGATAATAATATTGTCTTATTTTGATACATTGCCAGATTATGGAGCAAATTCATAATCTCTATACGGCTTTCAATATCTAGAAAAGCTGTAGGTTCATCCAGCAAAACGACAGGGCACTCTTGCGATAAAGCTTTGGCTATCATAGCTTTTTGCCGCTCTCCGTCAGACAATTCTGCTATATAAGAATTAGCCTTATGTGCTATCCCTACATCTTCCATTGCTTTCTGAACAATTGATTTATCATTCTCTGATAATTGACCGAAAAATCCAGTGTAAGGATAACGTCCCAGCTCAATAAGTTCTTTGACAAGTAATCCTCCGGCAGAAGTTTTATCAGTTAAGACTAGGCCTAATCGTTGAGATAATTCTTTTTCTGATAAAGATGAGATGCTTTGATCCTCGAAAAGTATATCGCCACCTTGCGCTGGTTGTGATGCACTAATTGTTCGTAATAGTGTCGATTTTCCGGCACCGTTAGCTCCTATCAGACAAACAAGTTCTCCTCTATATAAATTGAATGACAGGTTGTTATAAAGAATATTATTATGCTTAGATTTAGCATAGCCAATACCAATATTTTGAGCCTTAATTACTACTTCTGCATTATTCATAAGTAATCAGTATAGTGTATTCAAAAAAAGTGAGTAATAATTAGTTTACATAAGTAAACTATTTGATATTCAGTGAATTAATTTTTAAACTTAATGAAAATATTGTATTTTTTTCTGATTAAGAATTACATATATTATTACAGGTGCTCCAAAAATAGGAGTTATAGCATTTAATGGTAGTACTCCACTGGCCCCCGGTAATACACAGATCAAATTGCAAAGCAAAGCCATTGCCGAACCAATTAGTATGGTAATAGGCAATAATGATTTATGGTTTGATGTTCCCAATATTAATCTGGCTATATGTGGAACTGCTAGTCCGATAAATGCTATAGGACCACAGAATGCACAAGTTATTGCAGTTATCAGTCCTGCACAGAGTAATAGTAGAAAGCGAATAAATTTTATATTTACACCTAAGTTTGCTGCATATCTTTCTCCTAATAGCAGAGCATTTAAGGGCTTGATTAGTAAGATAGAAAGGAGTAAGCTAACACAGACAACGATGCAATAAAAAGGCAATTGCTCCTTTGATACTCCCGAAAAATCTCCCATACCCCATATCATGAACGAATATGCATCTTCGCTAGTACTCCAGAACTTCAAAATAGATATAATAGAAGATGTAAGATAACCAACCATTATACCAATGATCAGTAACATAACATTATTTTTGATAATAGATGCGAATCCCATGATGATAGCTAAAATAATAGCTGCACCAATGAAAGCACCAAAAACGATAGTCATTGAGTAAGACAAATTAAATCCATTTACCGATCCGAAGCTATTTCCTATTAAAAGAATTACTATTGCTACTCCCATGTTTGCACCCGAACTGATACCTAATATTCCCGCATCAGCCAGAGGATTGCGAAATGCTGTTTGCAGCAACAAACCCGAAACAGCAATTGCTCCTCCTGTAAATAGAGCCGTGATGGCCTGAGGTAAGCGAGATTCGAGTATAATATAGGTCCAAGCTTGTTTCTCAACTTCATTTCCTTGCAATATTTGAAAGACAGCTTGCGACGGTATTGATACAGAGCCTAGAAATAGACTTAAAACAAATAGTATAAATATACTTATAACGAATAGAACACTATATGTAAATCCTTTGGACATAAGTACTGAATGTATAAAATAGCCCCTCGTTGTAGGAGGGGCTTGAATATTTTAATAAAGAACTTTATATTTATCTCCGGTTTCCTTCACTACCCGCTCATAGAAATCTTTAGGATATCCTACTCGCTGTGGCGAAGATGGTTTTCCATGTTCATTACGGATAAACTCACCATCTTTTTCTTTGCGGACAACACCATCCATATATTTGATGACTAAGAACTCCCCAAGTTTTTTCCATTTTTCAAAAGCATACTGTGCTTGCTTCTCACTATATTTAGTTAAGAATTGAACTGCTTGTTCCGGCGATTTCTTATATAATTCTAATGCCTCCTTTTCAGTACTATTTTGTTCAGCTAAGAACTTTCCTTCTAATTCATCCTGTACCTTTTTCAAATCAGGATGCATATAGTCGTATTTATTATATACCATATTTGACACCCAATTCTGAATCCAAAAGCTTGATGTCCAAGAGAATGTATACAAATCACCATTACCTTCACGATAACATTCAGGTACCTCTGTTACAGAACAATACATTGGTGTAAATACAGTTTGAGCAGCATCATCTGTTCCAAACCATAATACTCCACCGATTGAATTTGGTAGCCATGAACGCATCTGAGATGTAAACACAAAACCTGATTGTTGAGTTGCAATAGGGCGTTCGTTACAGTATTCTACAGAATCTACTTTCCAAGTAAGTGGAGCCCAGCGGTATGGAGATTTGAAAGGACCGGCTCCAATATCGTTAGTCCAATCTAATTCTGTTCCTTCGTAATGGTCTCTCATCATCCCTTGTATATCAGCAAGAGATAACTTCTTGTCAGGCTTGATATAAAGAGGCATTGGTTCTTGAGTTTTTCCTTGTGCATAGGTCACAAACTTAGCCATGTCTTTATTGCATTTGTTGAAGAAACTCCAAACGCGAGCTTCACAAAAACGCTGACCTCCAAAATCCAGGGGATTATATACCTTAGAAAAGCTAAAGTCTTCATCTTTACCAGTATAATAACCTTTCTCACGGGCAAAAGAAATAACATCTTTTGAGTAAAGGCAATTTTTAGGATCTTTTAGAGGAAATTGATGTATACGAGATTGGTTTGCATGGGCCGAAATGCAGTCGTCAGGTATACGTACAGCTACCCAAACAGCTCCTTTGTTTCCCTTACCTTTACCAATCATCTCCAAAACCCATATTTCATTCGGGTCACCTATCGAAAATGATTCTCCTCCGCTATAGTAGCCATATTCAGCAACAAGGTCAGTCATTATTTTAATAGCTTCTCTTGCTGTCTTGGCTCGTTGCAATGCGATATATATAAGACTTCCATAGTCGATGATACCATCCGGATCAGCCAATTCTTCACGTCCGCCAAAAGTTGTTTCGCCTATTGTCACTTGATACTCGTTCATGTTACCAACTACATTATATGTTTGGCTAGCTTGTGCTATTTCTCCTAAATATTTTCCGGAATCCCATTCATATACTTTTAGCATTTCTCCTTGTGAGTATTTTTTGGCTGGCCAATGGTACAACTCTCCATATAGAGCGTAAGAATCTGCCGAATATGTTATCATTGTTGACCCATCGACAGACGCATATTTGCCAACTAAAAAATTTGTGCAAGCAAATATGTGAATCTCGCAGAGAAAACAAAATAACATGAATAATGATATTTTCCTCATAGAATTATAAATTATTGTTATATAAGCGTAAAGATACTTCAATTAATTTATTCCTGCGATATGATTGTATCATTTTAATAAAGATGTATTTCATAATGTATTTCTTTCTTGTAACATTTGTGAATTATAGATCTGTTTACAAATGTTTCTCGGCTTATCAAAGCTAATATTGTAACATATGATTACAAAAATTCTCAAATGTAGTAATGTTTACATTTGAATATAACTTGTGTATAGATCATTTAATAAACAATTGTAAAATATTAAAATCCTTGAATAAATATAATCATAATATTATATATATCAGATAATTATTTAAATAAAATAAAGTAATAATTTAGATATATTAGCCATAATTCATTATATACAATAATACAGCCTCTAAATAAGGTATTTTATTAATTTATTTACATACTAATTAGTTTATTATATATTTATTATGAAGTGTTTATTTATGCTATATTCAATTGTATACACATATACATAAAACAAAAGTATATCATTGTATCCAAATGTAATTTACAAATATAAACCAAAACATTTTCCATTTGTAAAATATAAAGTTTACATTTGTGTTCTGATAATATACAAAAATATGAAGGATAGAATCAAGCTTATAATGGATAATGAGCACTTAACGCCATCAGCTTTTGCAGATAAGTTACAATTAGGACGTGCTGTTATATCTCATATACTGAATGGACGTAATAATCCTAGTTTGGATGTTGTATCTCGTATACTATCAAAAATGGATTATATCGATTCGGATTGGTTATTAACCGGAAATGGTAAAATGTATAAAACCGATAATAGAGAAAAATCACATCTCGCTACATCAACTATACCGGTAAATTCTAATCTTCAGCCCGATTTATTCTCTCTGAATGAAATATCTCAGCTATCCGATAAACCTGAACCAGAATATCGCAAGGAAATAATAGTTGAGAAGCCTCAAAAAGTAGAAGAAGACATTGTAAAACAATCTGTTATATATCAAAAAGCACCTGAGCGGAAAGTAACTAAAATAATTATATATTATTCTGATAGTACTTTCGAAACATTTAATGCTGATAACAAGCCATTATAAATATCTACTTTTCTATTTATTCGATACAGTATTTTTAATGTAATTGATTAGTATACATATGTTTATCTTTAATAAGTAACAAAAATGGCACTTTTATTACTTATTACTAATGTAACTTCTTATATATTCAAAAATATATCAAAGAACACTTTTGTATAAGATAAAATTCTCCATAAAAAATAAAAACCTCTCGAATTCTTATATTCCGAGAGGTTCCTTTGTCTTATATACTATATTCCTATTTTACCCTTTTAAGTTCGACTGTAAAATGTCTTAATAAATCAGCTTCCCAAGTAATCGTTAGTCCTTTTGTAATCGATTCTCTACGATCGAATATATTCTTTAACGCTACAGCTATTACATTCATGTGATTGTCTGTATAAACACGCCGTGGTATGGCTAACCGTAGTAAATCGAGCCCATCGAAACGATTTTTCCGGGTTATAGGGTCTCGGTCTGCTAATAGATAACCGATCTCACAACCTCTGATACCCGCTTCAAGATATAATTCTACAGCTAATGTTTGTGCCGGAAACTCTTCTTTAGGTATGTTTGGCAATACTTTCGATGCATCTACAAAGATTGCATGTCCTCCAGCCGGACGTTGATATGGAATATTATATTCATCAAGCTTCTTACCAAGATATTCAACTTGTTTTATTCTGCTTTCGAGACTATCAAACTCTGTATTTTCATCCAACCCTATAGCCAAAGCGTTCATATCACGTCCACTCATACCTCCATAGGTAATATATCCCTCATAAGCAATTCCTTTTATTTTGGCTACATCATACCATTCTTTCAGGTTTGTAGCAAAGAATCCTCCCATATTTACAATAGCATCTTTCTTCGCGCTCATGGTCATAGCATCGGCATATGAGAACATTTCGTCGCAGATCTCTTTTATTGTCTTGTTTTCGTAACCTTTCTCTCGTTTCTTGATAAAATATGCATTCTCTGCAAATCTGGCTGAGTCAAATATTATTTTTTTAGCATATTTATTTGCGATCATACGTGTTTCCTGCAAATTCTGCATAGATACAGGTTGTCCACCTGCCGTATTATTTGTTATGGTTATAATAATAAAGGGTGTACGATCTCCATACTTTTTCAGTGCTTCTTCAAGTTTTTTGATATCAACATTCCCTTTGAATGGAATTTCAAGTTGAGTGTCTTTAGCATCATCTATCGTACAATCTAACGCAATGGCCTTTCTGGATTCTATATGACCTTTTGTTGTATCGAAATGCGAATTACCCGGGCATACGTCTCCTTCTTTGATTAGACAAGAAAATAAAACATTCTCAGCAGCACGTCCCTGATGTGTAGGCAGAACATATTCAAATCCTGTAATATGCGTTATCATATCTTTCATTTTGTAATATGAAGACGCTCCGGCATAGCTCTCGTCTCCAACCATCATGCCAGCCCATTGCCTGTCACTCATAGCCCCTGTTCCAGAGTCTGTTATCAGGTCTATATACACTTGTTCCGATCTTAACTTAAACATATTGTATTTAGCATTTTTCAGCCATTGTTCACGTTCTTCCCGTGTGCTTTTATGAATAGGTTCGATCATTTTGATCTTCCAAGGTTCGGCAAAAGGCAATTCCATAATTATTTATGTTTAGATGTATGTTAGACAAATGCTTGATATAGATAATCACTATGAATAAAAGAAGAACAGATTATAAACCTATTATTTCAAAATGATATTTTAATAGTAATAATGATGTGTTTTTGGAATGTTTTCATACAGTATATACTTGTATTGGTGTGATATGTTTGACATAAAGGTAGTAAAACTTGTGAATAAATTAAAGTCTTTCCTAATTTTATTATAAAGTCAAACTTTATTAACTTTGTACTCGAAATAACTCAGGAAATATTTATCTCTAAATAATAGGTTAATGAAAAAAATGATGGATTTAGTTGTTACTCAAAATGAGCAACTAAACCAAAACTATAGCCTCATTAAGCTCACCACAACAGATAAAACTCCCTTAATCGAAATGCATCCCGGGCAATTTGTAGAAGTGAGAGTTGATGGATCTCCATCAACCTATCTTAGACGCCCTATTTCGGTAAACTTTGTGGATAAGCAAAAAAACGAATTATGGCTACTCGTTCAGGCTGTAGGTGATGGAACCAAGAAAATGTGTGAGTACAAACAGGGTGATATTGTAAACCTTCTATTACCGTTAGGTAATACATTTACAGTTCCTACTTCGAATCCGGAGCAAGAACTTCTTCTTATTGGTGGAGGTGTAGGTACTGCTCCTATGTTATTCCTTGGCGCACGTCTCAGGGAAGCAGGCTATAAACCTAAATTTCTTTTAGGTGCAAGATCAAAAAATGATTTACTCCAATTGGATGATTTCAGAAAATATGGAGAACTGTATTGTACCACCGAAGATGGAAGTTTCGGAGAAAAAGGGTATGTAACAGATCACTCTGTATTAAAAAATACTCAAATATCTAAAATCTATACCTGTGGTCCTAAGCCTATGATGGTGGCTGTAGCCAAATATGCCAATATGAATAAAATAGAGTGTGAAGTGTCACTCGAAAACCTTATGGCATGTGGGTTTGGAGTCTGTTTATGCTGTGTGGAGAAGACGCGCGAAGGGAATGTCTGTGTGTGTACAGAGGGCCCCGTATTTAATATAGAAAATTTGACATGGATAAACTAAAAATAAATATAGGAAACCTGCATTTAAAGAACCCGGTAATGACAGCATCCGGTACTTTCGGGTATGGAAAGGAATATTCTGACTTTATGGACTTGGAGCGAATCGGTGGTATTTTTGTAAAAGGAACTACTATTCGCGAAAGGCAGGGGAACGATTATCCTCGTATGGCAGAAACTCCATCAGGAATGCTTAATGCGGTGGGACTGCAAAATAAAGGCGTAGATTACTTTGTTTCAAATATATACCCCGAGATAAAAGACTTTGATACAAATATCATTGTGAATGTTTCGGGATCAACTATAGAAGATTATGTAGAATGTTCTCAAAAGTTGGTAGCTCTCGAAAAAATACCTGCTATTGAACTTAATATTTCCTGTCCAAATGTAAAAGAAGGGGGTATGGCATTCGGTACTTCTGCTTGTTCGGCTGCTGATGTAACAAAAGCTGTACGTGAAGTATGGAACAAAACCCTTATCGTAAAGCTGTCTCCTAATGTAACTGATATAACAGAAATCGCAAAAGCTGTAGAGGGTGAAGGTGCTGATGCTGTTTCACTGATCAATACATTGCTAGGGATGGCTGTAGACATAAATAGGAGACGTCCGGTGTTGTCTACTGTTACGGGAGGATTATCCGGCCCATGTGTGAAGCCTATTGCGCTTAGAATGGTTTGGCAGACTTACAATGCTGTAAAAATTCCCGTGATAGGTATGGGAGGAATATCATCGTGGCAAGATGCCATTGAATTTATCCTTGCAGGCTCTTCTGCCATACAAATAGGAACACACAACTTTATTGACCCTACAATTTCTGTAAAGGTTGTAGATGGCATAAAAGAATATCTGGATAAGAATAATATAAATTCCATTACAGACCTTATAGGAGCTTTGCAAGTATAATCTGATTGTTGGTATATTTCTAATTTAAGATTAGATAGTTATATAAACTTTGTAAAAATGAATTAACATAAATCTATGAAAAAGGTTTTTATATCCAGAAACTATAAAGGAATAGAGAGTGCTGGTGGAAAAGCAAAAACAGATGTAGAGTTAATTTTACAAGGCATTGGGTTTAAGAATATAGGATGGAAACAAAGTTCGAGCAACAATAAAATCATTGATTTTGTTTTAAATATTACAGGGATACTAAAAGCGGTAATACGAATGCCATCTAAAGGTATTTTATTTCTTCAGTATCCGATGAAAAAATATTATGCATTCATTTGTGGTGTTGCTCATTTGAAAAACACTAAAATCATTACACTTATCCACGATTTAGGAACTTTTAGAAGGCAGAAGCTTACTGTAGATAAAGAAATTACGCTCCTAAATAATTCCGATTACATTATAGCCTTAAATAAGAGTATGGCGAAATGGTTGGAAGAGAATAATTACAAAGGACAGACTGTGACTCTTGATATTTGGGATTATCTGTCAAAATACAAAAATACCTCAAGTTTTAGATCCAATGATGACCAAAACTATGTTGTTAATTATGCAGGAGGGCTTAGTCGACGTAAAAATTTATTCTTATACGAATTTAGTAAGCATGTAGATTCATTTATTTTCAATCTTTATGGTACAGGTTTCGAGCCTACAGAACAGGAATTAAAAAATCCTTACTTTGTTTATAAAGGTTTTGTTCAGAGTGATGATCTGATCAGTAGTATCACGGGTGATTTTGGACTGGTTTGGGATGGTGATTCGATTGATACTTGTTCTGGTAGTTTCGGTTCTTATCTGCAATTTAATAATCCTCACAAAGTATCATTATATATTCGTTGTCATTTGCCTGTAATTATTTGGAATCAAGCAGCTATGGCACCATTTGTTTTAGAGCATGGAGTTGGTTTTTCGATAAATTCATTGTCAGAAATAAAGCCGCGTTTATTGTCTCTTACAAAAGAGGAATATAATGAGATGAAGCGAAATACAATAAAACTCAGCTTACAGATAGAGTCAGGTTACTATATTAAGCAAGCAATGAATAAAATAAAGTTTGATGAAAAATAATATACTCTTATAATATCTATCTGTTATAAAAAAGAAAAGGCATCCAATCGGATGCCTTTTTTATGCTGTTTAAAACAAATTATTCAGCACTTTTCTCTTCTGCAGGAGCTTCTGTTTCAGTAGTAGGTGTTTCTACTACTTCTTCACTTGCTTCAGCTTCAGCTTCTGCCTGTGCTGCATTTTCTTCTGCTTTCTTTTGAGCTACAGCTTCAGCTTTTGCTTTGTTTGCTGCTTTTTCAGCATCTAAACGAGCTTTTGCGTCTGCCTGAGCTTTTGTTTGGTTCTTGTTGATAGCTGCTTGAGTACCTTTTTCTTTTTCAGCTTTCCATGCTTCAAATTTACTTTCTGCATCAGCTTCAGTAAATGCACCTTTAGCAACACCACCAAGTAAGTGTTTCTTTAATAAAACACCTTCTTCAGAAAGGATGTTACGAGTAGTGTCGGTAGGTTGAGCACCAACTTGTAACCAGTACAAAGCCCTGTCGAAATTTATAGTTATCGTAGCAGGATTGGTATTAGGATTATAAGAACCAACCTTTTCAATAAATTTTCCATCACGTGGAGCTCTGCTATCTGCAATGACGATGTGGTAAAAAGGATAACCTTTACGTCCTCGTCTTTGTAAACGGATCTTTGTAGCCATTTCTTTCTAGTTAATTTTAATTATACATAATTGTTATTAGCGCGTGCAAAGATAAGAATAAGTTTTTGTTATACAATAAAAATGATATAGAGTTATTTACTCTCTTACTAACTATATAAGGGTTATTCTAAATATTTCTTAAGCATAGCTGCCGTGAATATTATCATATTTCTGGTCGAAGGTAGATCTGCATAACCATTCAATAGACCCCAATCATGAATTACTCCATTAAATCTTACTGTAGTAACATCAACTCCGGCTTCATTAAGCTTGCGGCCTAATTCTTCTCCGGCATCTCTCAATATATCATTTTCGGCAACTTCGATGAGTGTCGGAGGCAATCCTTTCAACTGGTTGGTTGTAGCACGTACAGGGGATACATAAATATCATCGTGTTGCGTTTTGTCTGACAAGTAGTTGTCTCTCATCCAAATCATTAAAGATTTAGTTAGGAATCTTTCTTCTCCATATTTTTTGAATGATTCTGTGTTTATACCAGCGTCTGAATATGGCCATAATAGAATCTGACATTTAATATCCGGTCCTTTATTTTCCTTTGCCTTCAGACAAGTCCCGATAGTCATATTTCCTCCTGCACTATTTCCTACAATAGCTAACCTTTTTCCATCTATATTTATTTCATCGCCATGTTCTGCAACCCACTTTGTGGCAGCATAACATTCATTCAATGCTATTGGATATTTAGCTTCGGGCGAACGGCTATATTCAATAAAGACACAAGCATATCCTGATTCAACGACTAAATCGCGAACCAGGCGTTTATGAGTTTGATAATCTCCAAGAGCCCAGCCACCACCATGTATAAAAATAAAAACAGGGAGTTTCCCTTTAGTTTTCTCTGGCCGTACAATATATAGTTTTATATCATGTTCATCGACTAATATTACTTTTTCTGTTTCCTCAATACCACTAACATCTACTTTTATTGCAGCTTGGGTATCGACCAATACATTACGTGCATCGGATACAGGTAATGATTCAACAGGTTTTCCACCGGAATTCAAAACCTTCAGATACTCTTTGGTTTCTTTACTCAAATGCGGGTCTTTTAAAAAATCCGAGGTATTCATAATCTTAAAAATTTAATTATTATCAATTACTAACCTCTTTTTTAACGGCTTCTTATTAACTGTTGTTTTCTCAAATATTGATAAATAACATTTTATATACTGATTTTTTATTTTTTTACAATAGTTACTTTTGCAGAAACTGTATTCGAAAACTCTTTTTCTTCTTCTATATTTAGAGCGAAGCTGACAAGTGAATATCTCCGTTCGGTTACAGACTTATCTATTTCTGTTTCTTTTGTAATGAATATCCCTTTACTTCCTTCAAGTTCTATTTTACAGTTATATATTCCTTTTTCGAGAATGATGAAGTAGGCATCTACTACAGCTTTAGACTTGATTTTACCTAAATAATCGAGACTTACACCCGTGCAAATATTTGCATTATATGAAATAGGATCATAATATTGCCCGGTAGCTCCTTTATCCAGACCTTCTACTGTCTGAACCAAGGTGCGACCCATCACCGAAGCTACTTTTTCGGCATGCTCATTCATTTGTCTGTCTAGGCTTTTTCCTATACCATCAGCAAGTTTTCCTGCTGCATCTGTTGCTTTTTCACCAACTCGGGCACCGTGTTCGTCTACAGCCTCGGCAACACCTTCTATAGCATTTATACCGGTTTCTGTAACTTTTTTTGTTGCTTGTTTTACACAGCCCGAACAGGAATTAAGGGTTGTTATAATAGCGGAAAGGATAATAAGTGATAAGATCGTTAATTTTCTCATGTGATTAAAATATGTGTTAAGCTTAATAATAAATCGTAAAAAACAAAGATAGAGAATTTGAGTTAGATAGACTAATAAATAAAAAGAGGCTGAATAAAAACAGCCTCTTCATACGTATAATATTGAAATCAATAATTAGTTATTTTCTGGTCTCAATTTTCTCACAACTGCTCCTGTACGCCACATTTCGCTTTCACGAAGAGCTTTTAGTTCTTCTTCTAGTTTTTCACGATAGTCAGGTTTAGAGTTGGTATCGATAGAGCGTTGTGCTTCATTACCGTTTGCTACTTCTGAATATAATTTGGCAAATACAGGTTTTGTTGCATCATGGAAAGGTACCATCCAGTCTAGTGCACCACGTTGTGCTGTAGTAGAACAATTTGCATACATCCAGTCCATTCCTTTTTCTGCAAATAGAGGCATCAAAGATTGAGTAAGCTCTTCTACAGTTTCGTTAAATGCTTCGGACGGTGAGTGACCGTTTTCACGTAACACTTCATATTGAGCAAGCAGGATACCTTGTATAGCACCCATCAATGTACCACGCTCACCTGTAAGGTCAGAATATACTTCACGTTTGAAATCTGTTTCAAACAAATATCCCGAACCAACGCCAATGCCCAGAGATACAGTTCTTTCGAATGCACGACCTGTAGCATCCTGGAAGATAGCATAGCTTGAATTCAAACCGCGACCTTCGAGGAACATGCGACGAAGACTTGTTCCTGAACCTTTTGGAGCAACAAGAATAACATCGATGTCGGCAGGAGGAACAATTCCTGTACGTTCTTTATATGTAATACCAAACCCATGAGAAAAGTAAAGAGCTTTTCCGGCAGTCAGGTAAGGCTTAAGACGTGGCCACACTTCTATCTGAGCAGCATCAGACAATAGATATTGTATGATAGTACCTTTGGCTGCAGCTTCTTCGATATCAAATAATGTTTCGCCCGGAACCCATCCGTCTGCTATTGCTTTTTCCCATGTTTTGCCACCTTTTCTTTGTCCTACGATTACGTTAAACCCATTATCTCTAAGGTTTAATGCTTGTCCCGGACCTTGTACGCCATAACCGATAACAGCAATGGTTTCATTTTTCAATACTTCTCTTGCTTTTTCCAAAGGGAATTCTTCACGGGTAACTACTTTTTCTACTACCCCGCCAAAGTTCATTTCTGCCATAATTTGTTTTTATTAAATAAAATATTTAGGTTCAAAATTGTTTCCATATAATACGGGTCGAGCATACACTCGTTTCTCCGTCTTTCATTTCTAAAATAAAATTAGAGTCTTCTTCTTCTCTTTTCAATATATCCAACTTGGAGCCGTAGTGCCCTTCGGATATATAATTTATCTCAATCCGTCTGATTTCCTTATCCTTGAACATATCTATATCAAACACATCTACAAAATGTTCGATATACTTCATACTGTTCAAGTGTTTATTGATATCCACATCGCTATATTTTACAATAAACTCATCCGCTTTTTCATAATCATCCTTTAACGCTGAGATTTTGCTCAATCCCTCTATCGGACATTCTTTTTCCGTATAGATATAATCAGACAATCCATCCAGCTCTGTCAGATTGGTCGGTTTACGAGTTTTAAGATCTATCGAAGCCCATAGTGATCTCGCATAGCCTATTGTTTTTCCGTCAGAGTCTTCGAAAGCAAAATGTCGCTCTGTGAACAACCTGTTGATACTAACAATCCAGGTCTTGATTATCATGTTAGTATCGTTTTTCGGATATTCGAACAGCTCGATTGCCATTCGGGACAAAACCCAGACTCGTTGCTGAGAAGTCATTGATGAGTATCCAAACCCACGTTCATCGGCATGCTTGGTTGCTGCTTGCAGCATAAAACCTCCAATCATGGGCAAAGTGGCTCTGCCTCTGAAATCGGTTAAGTATGCATCGATCGTAAATTCGTATCTTCCTATAGGAGCAAACATTAAATATAGTTTTGAATGGATATATTAATTTGTGTCTTGCGATTTATGTCTTTTATCTAACTCCGCTAGCATGTCGCTTAATCTCTCAACTTTCGACTTTGTAATCGCTATCCGACCCGAACGTATAAATTGCAGAACACCAATGCTTTTACTCAGTTCTTCAAATAAATATTGAGTCTCTTTATAGTGTCCTGTTTTTTCCAAAACAACACAGTTTTCATTTATATCGAGAATATGCGCATTGTGTTTGCGGATAAGCTCTTCTACCGATTCTATCTTAAGAAAATCGGGAGTAGATAGTTTATAGAGAGCGATTTCTTGATGAATAAGCTCTTCATCGGTATTGTAATACGCTTTCAGTACATCTACTCGCTTATCTATCTGGAGTACAACCTTTTTTACAACATCTTCGTCACAAAAAACAGTGATGGTAAACTTATGTATGCCTTCTAAGGCTGAAGCAGAAACAGATAGAGTTTCAATATTCAATTGACGACGAACGAATACACTGGTTACCTGACTCAACAGACCAACGGTATTCTCTGAAAATATAGTTATCGTATATAATGTTTTATCTTGCATAAGATTTATTTTTACAACTGTAATATTAGACAGTTTCAAATTTAACGAATCTCATCAATATAATGAACTTATTCGTTCCCTAATAATATATTTGTAACGCAAGTACCGGCAGGAACCATCGGGTAAACCATGCCTTTAACCTCTACCTGTACGTCTAGCAAATAAGCTCCTTTGTGATCCAGCATTTCTTTTATTGCTCCGTCCAATTCATTGCGGTCGTCCACCTTCTTTGCCGGAATATTATATGCTTCAGCTATTTTCACAAAATCAGGATTATTCATCCGGGTTTCAGAATATCTTTCATCAAAGAATAGTTCTTGCCACTGACGTACCATTCCCAAGAAGTGGTTGTTCAATATAATGATTTTAACGTCAACGTTATACTGCATGATAGTACCTAATTCTTGTATGGTCATCTGGATACCTCCATCGCCAACAAAAAGGCATACTGTACGATCGGGTGTTCCGTATTTTGCACCTATCGCAGCAGGTAATCCAAAGCCCATTGTGCCCAGCCCTCCTGATGTAACCACACTACGGCTTTGGTTGTACTTGAAGTAGCGCACAGCCATCATCTGATGTTGACCTACATCCGTAACCAATACAGCATCGTGGTTTGTAGCTTCGGATACTTTATTGATAACTTCACCCATCTTCAACTGTCCCGATGTAGGGTATAGCTCGCTATCTATGACAACGTCGTACTCTCTTTGATAACATGCTTTAAACTCTCCAAGCCATTCGCTATGCGTGGCAGGGGTTAGTAATTCTGTCACCTTTGGTAGCGTATCCTTTACATCTCCGAGTACACGTGCTGTAACAGATACATTCTTATTTATTTCAGCTTTATCGATATCAAAGTGGATTACTTTTGCCTGTTTTGCGTACGTCTTAAGATCTCCCGTTACACGGTCGTCGAAACGCATGCCAATGCCAATTAGTACATCACATTCATTTGTTTTCTGATTAGGGCCAACATTGCCATGCATCCCTAACATACCAATCTGTAAAGGATGGTCGGAGGGTATGGCAGATAGTCCCAATACCGTAGATGCCGCAGGAATGCCGGCCTTTTCGAGAAAAGCAAGCAATTCTTTTTCTGCTCCGCCCAAAATAACACCCTGTCCCACAAGTGCTAGAGGTTTTTTTGCACTGTTTATTATTTGGGCAGCTACTTCCATTTCTGATAGTTTTACTTCGGGTTTAGGCTGATAGCTACGGATAAAATCAACTTTTTTGTATTCCGATTTATCCATTTGCCCAAACTGAGCATCTTTGGTTATATCCAGAACTACCGGTCCGGGTCTTCCTGTTGACGCTATATAGAATGCCCTAGCTACTGCCGATGGGATGTCTTCGGCTCTGCGAATCTGATATGCCCATTTGCATACAGGCTGTGTAATACCTACTACATCTGCTTCCTGAAAGGCATCACTTCCTAGTAAGGAAGAAGCAACCTGCCCGGATATAACAACTATAGGTGTGCTATCTATCATTGCATCAGCAATTCCTGTTACCGTATTGGTTGCACCGGGGCCCGAGGTTACCAGCGCAACGCCAACTTTACCCGAAGTGCGTGCAAACCCTTGAGCAGCATGTGTAGCACCTTGTTCGTGACGAACAAGAATATGATTTATTTTATCTTTATAATGATATAAACTGTCAAATACGGGCATTATGGCTCCACCCGGATACCCGAATATGGTATCTACACCTTCACTCAACAAAGATTGAATAAGGGCTTCACTTCCTGTAATTTTATTTTTATCCATGATACTTGTCTCTATTTTGTGCTATTTTATTCAATGATTCTTATTCCACCTAAATCAGCCGAACTAACCATACTTGCATAGGCTCGTAATGCTTTGGATACCGTACGATTACGATTTGGTTTGAATGCATCTTTACCTTTGGCAAGCTCCTCATGTCGGCGAGCTTCCAGTTCTACATCGGATATACGTACATCGATAGAACGGTTAGGAATATCTATATCTATAATATCTCCATCTTTAACCAAGCCAATAGCACCACCTGATGCAGCTTCGGGAGAAACGTGACCGATAGAAAGACCTGATGTTCCGCCCGAGAAGCGTCCGTCTGTAATAAGGGCGCATTCTTTACCCAGGTGCTTAGATTTGATATACGATGTAGGGTAGAGCATTTCCTGCATACCCGGTCCTCCTTTAGGTCCTTCGTATGTGATGACAACAACATCGCCGGCTTGTACATCACCTTTCAATATTCCTTCACATGCCGCATCCTGAGAGTGGAAAACTTTGGCTGTTCCCGAAAATTTGAATATGCTTTCATCCACACCCGCAGTTTTTACAACACATCCATTCAGGGCGATGTTACCTTTCAATATAGCCAATCCTCCGTCTTTGGTATATGCATGCTCCATACTGCGGATACAGCCGTTTTCTCTGTCGGTGTCCAGAGTAGGATAGCTACTGTTTTGAGAGCCCATTACAAGATTAAACTTATTTCCAGGTGCTGATTTATATAAATCCTCGGCGGCTTTTTCTGGATTAGCTTTTGTTATATCATATTTCTCTATAGCTTCCGCAAGAGAAAGTCCATCGATTCGTGAAACGGCAGTATTAATCAACCCACCTTTATTCAATTCGTTCAAAATACCAAGTATACCTCCTGCACGGTTGACATCTTGTATATGGTATTTTTGAGTATTAGGCGCTACTTTGCACAAACATGGTGTTTTGCGCGACAGTTTGTCTATATCGTCCATTGTGAAGTCTACTTCGCCTTCTTGTGCTATAGCTAGCAGGTGAAGGATTGTATTTGTAGAACCTCCCATCGCTATATCTAATGTCATAGCATTCAGAAAAGCCGTTTTGGTAGCTATCTTTCTGGGAAGTACCGATTCATCACCGTCTCTGTAATAACGATAAGCATTATTTACAATCTGTTTTGCAGCATCTTGGAATAATTTAGATCGGTTTGCATGAGTGGCAACGATTGTTCCATTGCCCGGTAATGCAAGTCCTATGGCTTCGTTCAGACAGTTCATCGAGTTAGCAGTAAACATGCCCGAACAAGATCCGCATGTAGGACATGCCGCACGTTCTATGGCGTTTACTTCTTTATCGGAAACGGTATCATCCGCAGCTTTTATCATCGCATCTATCAGGTCGAGGTGTTTATTGTCAAGCTCTCCTGCTTCCATTGGTCCTCCGGATACAAATACAGTTGGGATGTTCAATCTCATCGCTGCCATCAGCATACCGGGAGTGATCTTATCACAATTGCTGATACATACCATTGCATCTGCTTTGTGAGCATTCACCATATATTCTACACTATCTGCAATCAAATCTCGTGATGGAAGAGAGTATAACATTCCATCGTGTCCCATGGCAATACCATCGTCTATAGCTATGGTATTAAATTCGGCAGCAAAGCATCCCAAAGCTTCAATTTCTGCTTTTACTTTCTGGCCTATATCATGAAGGTGTACGTGTCCCGGGACAAATTGAGTAAATGAATTGACGATAGCAATGAGAGGTTTTCCCATTTGTTCTTCTTTCATGCCATTGGCTCTCCATAGGGCTCTTGCCCCGGCCATACGCCGTCCTTGTGTACTAGTCGAACTTCTTAATTCAAATCCCATAATTATACATACAGTTAAAAAAAAACCTTTCCCATTGAATGAGAAAGGCCTATGTTAATTTCCTTATTATATACTTAACTTCATATACATACCTTTCTCATTTATTCTGACCGACGAGGAGAATATCAATGAGACTGAGGATATGTAAAAAGCAATTTGTCATTATTTCGCTATAAAAGTGATCACAAAGTTATAAACTTTTTTTTAAAAACAAATTTTATCCCATTTTTTTTAAGTTGACTAGGAAACTAGTCATTGGATATCTCTTAATGGATTGGCTTCAGCACTTGTAATTGATGTTACAATATTCGTGTAAAATTGTCTAATGGTAGAGGTTTTCGAGTGTGTATAAAGTGACAGTATAAAACTTCTATAAAAAGTGTCACTTTTGTCACCTTTTGTTTGTATGCTATTGATATATAGTAGTTTGTGTTTTGTGTGGTTTGTCACTTTTTGAGAGCAATATTTACATTGAGTTGATATGAGGTATTAAATGTTTAGGATTGATAAAATTTATATATTATATCCATATTATAAACACGTTGCAAATACAACACAACAATAATTTTATTAATTTTGCATCCCAATTAAATTTTTTACAGTGCTAAAATTATCCATACTACAACAGATTTTTGAGACTCACAAAAATATACCCGCAATAATAGATTTATTGTCTAAGCATAAAGATATCTATGTTAAAGGTTTGCAGGGTTCGTCAGCGTCTATGTTTGCTACAGCCTTGTTTCATAAGACAGATAGCTGCTATTTGTTTGTGCTAAACGATTTAGAAAGTGCGGGGTATTTTTATCACGACTTGAATCAGATTTTAGACTCGGATAAAGTTTTATTCTTTCCTTCCGCATACAAACGGGCGATAAAGTACGGACAGATAGATGCTGCCAATGAAATCCTCCGTACTGAGGTGATGGGACAGTTACAGGTTGAAGATAAAAACCTGATAATCGTAACATATCCGGAAGCTTTAGCCGAAAAGGCTGTAGCTAAAGATATACTGAAGAAGAATACGATACAGATGTCGGTGGATGAAGAGATCGATCGTAATTTCGTATCTGAGATGTTGGATAGTTTTGGATTTGAATACGTTGACTATGTGTATGAGCCGGGACAATATGCTATCAGGGGAAGTATTCTGGACGTTTTTTCTTTTTCGAGCGAATATCCTTATCGTATCGACTTTTTTGGAGATGAAGTGAGTACAATACGAACTTTTGATATCGAAACACAGTTGTCGAAAGAGAAACTAAACCAGATACAGATTATCCCTGACATGCAAAAGTCGAATATGGATCGGGAGTCGTTGTTGAAACTGATTCCGAAGGATACGGTCATTGCATTTAAGGATTTTGTATGGGCTCGCGACAAAGTAGAGAGTGTATATAATGATTCTACTATTTTGGATAACCCTGAATATGAGAAAGATTTACAAAATAAGCTGACGTTAAGGGATGAATATGATGCGTTGGTTAAGGGATTCAAGCATATTCATTTCGGGAATAAAATACAGGCAGAAGCTGTTGTCGAATTCAAAACAGATATACAACCTTCGTTTCATAAAAACTTTGACCTGATCAGTGAAACTCTTCACAAATATCTCGATAAAGATTATACTATATATATATTAAGTGACAGTGAGAAGCAACAGAAACGTCTAAAGTCTATTTTTGAAGACAGGGGAGATAATATCAATTTTACACCTGTGGAGAGGACTCTATCAGAAGGGTTTATTGACGAAACTTTAAAAATCTGCTGTTTTACCGATCACCAGATTTTTGACCGTTATCATAAATATAATCTTAAATCCGATAGGGTACGTTCAGGTAAGTTTGCTCTTTCTTTAAAGGAACTTCAACAGTTTCAGATAGGAGATTATATCGTACACATCGATCATGGTGTAGGTCAATTTGGCGGTCTTGTGAGGTCTGATATGAATGGGAAGATGCAGGAGTTAATAAAACTCATTTATTTGAACAATGACGTTATCTTTGTTTCCCTGCACTCTTTACATAAAATATCAAAATATAGAGGGAAAGAAGGCGAACCGCCACGTATCAATAAGTTAGGGACAGGGGCATGGAATAAGATTAAGGAGAAAACCAAAAATAAAGTAAAGGATATTGCCCGCGACCTGATACAACTATACGCCAAACGCCGGCAGGAAGAAGGATTTAGCTTCGCTCCCGATTCTTTTCTACAGCATGAGCTCGAAGCCTCATTTATTTATGAAGATACCCCCGATCAGGTAAAAGCAACTGCGGATGTCAAACTTGATATGGAGAACAGCAAACCGATGGATCGCTTGATTTGTGGCGATGTTGGGTTTGGAAAAACAGAAGTATCTATCCGGGCTGCATTTAAGGCCGTAACAGATAATAAGCAAGTTGCAGTATTGGTTCCTACAACAGTTTTAGCCTATCAGCACTATCAAACATTTAAAGAGAGGCTTAAAGACTTTCCTTGCCGTGTAGAATATATCAGCAGGGCACGGTCGGCAGCACAAATTAAAGAGGTTCTAAACGATTTGAAGGAGGGAAAAGTTGATATCCTGATTGGTACGCATCGCATTGTTGGCAAAGATATTCAGTTTAAAGATTTGGGCTTACTTATAATAGACGAAGAGCAAAAGTTTGGTGTTGCTGTAAAAGAGAAATTGAAGCAAATGAAGTCTAATGTGGATACTTTAACGATGACAGCTACGCCTATTCCACGTACATTGCAGTTTTCGTTAATGGGAGCAAGAGATTTGTCTGCAATAACAACGCCTCCTCCAAACAGGTATCCGATACAGACTGAAGTACATACATTCGATCCGTTGATTATTCGTGAAGCTATAGAGTTTGAAATGAGCCGTAACGGGCAGGTATTCTTTATCAATAACAGGATAAAGAATATACATGAACTTGAAGATATAATAAAGAGAGAGGTTCCTGATGCTCGTATTGCCGTTGGGCATGGACAAATGGACCCCGCCAAACTGGAATCGATTATTATAGACTTTGTAAATCAAGAATACGACGTATTGATAGCAACTTCAATTGTCGAGTCGGGTATTGATATCCCCAATGCAAATACGATAATAATAAACAATGCTCAGAATTTTGGTTTGAGCGATCTGCATCAATTGCGTGGACGTGTTGGGCGAAGCAATAAGAAGGCTTTTGCATATCTATTAGCACCCCCGTTACACACCTTGACTCCTGAGGCTAGAAGACGATTGCAAGCAATTGAGAACTTCTCCGAACTGGGTCATGGATTTCACATTGCTATGCAGGATTTGGATATTCGTGGAGCCGGAAATCTACTTGGAGCAGAACAGAGTGGTTTTATTGCAGATTTAGGATATGAAGTTTATCAGAAAATATTGACGGAAGCAGTAAATGAGCTCAAAAATGATGAGTTTGCAGAACTCTATCATGAGGCTGATGAAGATAATAAGATTTCGGGAGAAAACTTTGTTGATGATGTTCAGATAGAAAGTGATCTTGAACTTTTGTTCCCTGCTCTTTATATACCAAATGATTCGGAACGTATTACACTCTATCGGGAGCTCGATAATATGGAGAAGGAGTCGGATATAATGCAATTTACAGAACGTCTCGAAGACCGTTTCGGAAAAATTCCATCCGAAGGTCGAGAGTTGATTCTGGTAGTTCGGCTTCGATCTATAGCCAAAACACTGGGTATCGAAAAGGTTGTTTTAAAAAATGGAAGAATGAGTTTATTCTTGGTTACAAATTCGGAGTCACCATACTATCAGTCGAAAGCGTTCGATAAATTACTCAATTACATCCAGAAGTATCCTCGTAAGTGCGAATTGAAAGACAGGAACGGAAGGCGTTCTGTGAGCATACAGAGCATTCCAAATGTGGAAACAGCTTGTATGGTATTATCAGAAATAAACGGGCTGTAAGCAAAAAAAGAGAAAAGCTTGCGCCTTTCTCTTCTAAGCTTCTGTAAATTTGATATTTACTTAATGTATCCTACCGGTTGAACGAATGTTATTTCTTGTTTGTCAGTAAGTTTCAATGTATTATGTAGGTCAGGGCGAGTAAATGATCCTCTTGCTACAGAACCTAAACCTACTGAAGCACAATACAGGGTTTGGGCCGGCATTTCTTTATATTCGAATGATCTATGAGACTGACGTTCATTCAGGGCCTCCATCAAGGGTTTTCCTCCTGTTTTGGTTGGAGAAACTAATTGTATATCCTGGGCAGAGACACAATTTATTAAACAAAATAACGCAATGGCTAATAAACCTTTTTTCATAATTGTAACCTAATTTTATAATTAACAGAAACAAAAATATAGAATTATATTCGTTTATAAACTCTTGTTTTTGAATTAAGTTCTTTGTGTAACTCTTGTTTTTAAGTAAAATTCACAACTTGAAATAAAATATATATACTTATAAATAAATTCTATCGCTTATTGTTTTATATTTGTGAATAAAATCCGCTAATAATACAATGCGAAACCTATTCTTTATTGTTTTTTTGATCATAGCATCCTTTTCGCAGGGAATACGGTCACAGCAGAATACATTCCGGTCGCCCATAACTCTTAGTGATACAGCTCAAATAAGTTTACTGACTAGCTCCGCATGGGAAAAAGAGATCTATGCTTTGTTTGGGCATACGGCTATTCGGGTTTGTGATACAACACAACATTTAGATGTCGTGTTCAACTACGGCTTATTTGACTTCAATAGCGATAATTTCATATATAGGTTTGTCAAGGGAGAAACTTATTATATGGTTGGCTCTATACCTTTCAAGTATTACATAGAAGAGTATGGACAAAGAGGTGTAGGAGTTACCGAGCAGGTTTATAATTTGACCCTAAAAGAAAAGCAAGAGATATTTGATGCTTTAGCTCAAAACTCTAGTCCCGAAAACAGGGAATATCTTTATAACTTCTTTTATGATAACTGTGCAACCCGTCCTCGTGATATCGTAGAGAAATATGTACAGGGAGAAATAGAGTATACTCCGACTGATAAGCAACAAACATATAGAGACCTAGTATGGGAGTGCGTTGGAATACAGCCATCGACAAAATTTGGTATAGATATCATAATTGGGGCAGATGCTGATAAGGTAATCACAGACAAACAAAAGGATTTTTTACCGGCTTATTTGATGAAAGCCAACGAAGGGGCTCGCATTAGAAATACAGATGGGACATACCGAAACTTCATTTTAAAAGAGCAGCAACTTTTGACGCCACAAGAATTAGTTTCATCAGAAAGTCACATACAACCACTGTATGCCGGTTGTATCTTGTTGTTGATTACTATACTCTTGTCTTTCTTAGTCTATAAAAAAAGGTGGTTTACATTAGGACGAATTTATGATACACTATTGTTTATTGTAGCAGGACTTGGAGGATGTGTAATTTTCTTTTTGATGTTCTTTTCCATTCATCCATGTGTTAATCCAAACTGGAATATAGTGTGGTTAAATCCGCTTCAATTAATCGTTGCTTGTTTATTCTTTGTAAAATCACTTTCAAAATTCATAAATTGTTATCATTTTATTAACTTTGTAGCACTTTTGGCTTTTCTTTTGGCATGGTGTTTGATACCACAACAATTAGAGATAGCCTTTATCCCATTCATCTTATCATTATGTATAAGGTCGGGGATGAATATTTTACAACTTAAAAAGTTAAAGAAAAGAGCTGATTATAGCTTGCCTAGGCGAAAATGATAAGAATACTAACCTCTTTAGTTGCAGTGTTAACCATAACATCTGTTCAGGCACAGACTTCTGTTCACGAGGTGCCGAAGTTGGTGATTGGAATAACTATTGATCAGTTGAGAGGTGATTATCTAGAACTCTTTCAAGGTTCATTTTCTGAAAGGGGCTTCAAACGTCTCTTGAATGAAGGATTGGTATATCAGAATATAAAATTTGATTTTTCAAATTTAGACGATGCTTCTGCAATTGCCACTATATACACTGGTGCTTCACCTTTTTATCATGGTATCGTAGGGAATAAAAAGTACATTGTAGCAAAGAAGCAAGAGGTCTCGACATTTACAGATGAAGCTTTCTTAGGTAACTATACACAGGATAAAGTTTCTCCTTTGGCTATCAAAACCTCTACTATAACAGATGAGTTGAAGATGGCATCGCAAGGAAAATCTGACGTATACTCCTTTGCTCCTCAAATAGCTCAGGCTTTGATATCATCCGGAAAAAGAGGTAATTCTGCTTTCTGGATAGATGATTATACCGGCAAATGGGCTTCAACTACTTATTATAAGGATTTTTATTGGTCGGTAGATCAGGATAATCGTAGTACAACAAACTTTGCATCTAAGGTTTGGAGTATGTATTGGCGTCCTTCTAAGGAAGTTAGTACATATAAGGCTTTTCCTTATGAGCAAAGCGAATCGTCTTTCCAGCACTTTCTTGGAGGAGATAAGCAGACTTATTTGTTAGCGAAACAAATTCCTGCTGTCAACGAGAATGTACGATCTTCGGCTATGACTCTGCTTGCTAAAGCAGAATTAGGTAAACGTACTAATCCTGACTTTTTGTCTTTGACATTTTATGCAGGGAACTTTCCCGGAGTTTCCGATTATTCATACGAGATACAAGATATTTATAGCTGCCTTGATAAAGAAATAGAAAAGTTGTTAGACGAGGTCGAAAAGACTGTAGGTCTTAAAAATACGTTGATCTTTGTCACTTCTACCGGATATTACAATTCGTCGGAACATACAACGTCCACAGCTTTATCAAATTCAAATATCCCAGAAAATAAGTTCTATGTCAATCGTTGCGAAGCATTGCTGAATATGTACTTAATGGCTATATATGGCAGAGATGGGCAATGGGTTGATAAATTCTATAAAGGACAGGTTTATCTGAACAGGGAACTGATAAAGAGTAAAAATATATCATTACAAGAAATACAGGAAAAAGCGGCAGAGTTTGTTTCTGAATTTACCGGCGTGCAAGAAGTATATACTTCATATCAAATACAGCACGGTCAGTGGAATCCTGTAATGGAATATTACAAGAATGGCTATACTAAAGAGAACTCTGGCGATCTATTTGTCGAATTACAGCCCGGCTATAAAATCGTAAACGAGCAAGATGCTTCATTTAAAGAAAAGCAGACTCGTAATAATGCGATTGTGAGCCCTGTGATTTTCTTTGGCAATAATATTAAGCCCGCCAGAATAAGAAGGACGATTAAAGCTACAGAAATAGCTCCTTCGGTAACCTATATAATGCGTATAAGGTCTCCCAATGGAGCAAAAGAAGAGCCTTTACCGGAGTTAATTTGGTAGTACAATAAAACAAACAAAATAAAAAGAAAATAAACTAACTAAATATATGGGATTCGCTGACATTTTAACATCATTATTCGGAAATAAGTCTCAAAGAGACTTAAAAGAAATCAATCCGTATGTAGACCGTATCAAAGCTGTATATCCTTCTATTGAACGTCTGTCACACGATGAATTGCGTGCAAAGACAATGGAGATCAGACAAAAAGTTCAGGAGTACGTAGCAGCAGAAAAGAATAAAATAGCAGAACTCAAAGCCAATATCGAATCACTGGATATTGATCAACGTGAGGATGTATGGGTAGAAGTAGATAAGCTGGAAAAAGAAATAACAGACAAGTATGAGAAAGTATTAGACGAAGTACTTCCCGAAGCTTTTTCTATTGTAAAAGAGACCGCTCGCCGTTTGACTGAGAATGAAGAGATTATAGTTACAGCCACAGAGTTTGATAGAGAGTTGGCTGTAGATCATGACTTCGTGCGTATTGATGAAGATAAAGCTATATATCAAAATCACTGGCAAGCAGGAGGTACAGAAATACAATGGAATATGATCCATTATGATGTACAGCTGTTTGGTGGTGTTGTGCTTCATAAAGGTAAAATCGCCGAAATGGCTACAGGGGAAGGTAAAACACTGGTAGGTACTTTGCCTGTATTCCTTAATGCACTTACTGGTAATGGTGTGCATGTGGTTACGGTGAATGACTATCTGGCAAAACGTGACTCTGAGTGGATGGGACCAATTTACATGTTTAACGGACTTTCTGTAGATTGTATCGATAAACATCAGCCTAACTCAGAAGGCCGTCGTAAAGCATACCAAGCAGATATTACTTTCGGGACAAACAATGAGTTTGGTTTCGATTATCTACGTGACAATATGGCAATCAATCCGTCAGATCTTGTTCAACGCAAGCATAACTATGCGATTGTTGACGAGGTTGACTCCGTATTGATTGACGATGCTCGTACACCATTGATTATTTCCGGGCCTGTACCTAGGGGTGAACAACAGTTGTTTGAAGAATTTCGTCCACGTGTAGAGATTATCGTAAAAGCACAACGAGATCTTTGTACTAAATTACTGGCTGAAGCAAAAGCAAAAATGGCTTCCAGTGATAAGAAAGAGCAAGAAGAAGGATCGTTGTTGTTATATCGTTCATTCAAAGGGTTACCAAAGAACAAACCTCTTATCAAGTTCCTTAGTGAGCCGGGTATAAAGGCATCCATGTTGAAGACTGAAGAGCATTATATGAGCGAACAAATGCGTAATATGCACATTGTTACAGATGATCTTTATTTCACTATAGACGAAAAAAATAACAGCATAGAGCTCACAGATAAAGGTATCGATTTGCTTACAGGTAATTCAGATGACCCTTTGTTCTTTGTTTTGCCTGATATCGGGTCTTTATTATCAGACTTGGAAAATCAATCGCTTACTGACAGCCAAAAAGCAGAAAAGAAAGACGAGTTGATGCAAAACTATTCTATCAAGTCGGAACGAGTACATACAGTCAATCAGTTGCTAAAAGCTTATGCTTTATTCGATAGAGATGATGAATATGTGGTTATCGATAATAAGGTAATGATTGTTGATGAGCAAACAGGACGTATTATGGATGGTCGCCGCTATTCGGACGGATTACACCAAGCGATAGAGGCTAAAGAGCGTGTTAAAGTAGAAGCTGCAACACAGACATTTGCAACTATTACATTACAGAACTATTTCCGTATGTATCATAAGCTTTCGGGTATGACCGGTACAGCTGAGACAGAAGCAGGTGAGTTGTGGAACATTTACAAATTGGATGTGGTTGTAATTCCTACCAATAGACCGATCGCGCGTAAGGATATGAATGACCGTATATATAAAACAAAACGCGAAAAATATACTGCGGTTATACAAGAAATAGAAAAACTGGTAGGGGAAGGTCGTGCTGTACTTGTGGGTACAACATCTGTCGAAATCTCTGAGTTGCTGGGTAAGATGCTTACCATGCGTAAGATTAAGCATAATGTATTGAATGCTAAGTTGCACCAGCGTGAAGCTGAAGTCGTAGCTCTTGCCGGACAACCGGGAGCTGTTACTATAGCAACAAACATGGCCGGTCGTGGTACCGACATCAAGCTTGCACCAAGTGTGAAAGAAGCAGGAGGGTTGGCGATTATCGGTACAGAAAGACATGAGTCTCGTCGTGTCGACCGTCAGTTGAGAGGTCGTGCAGGACGTCAGGGTGACCCGGGGTCATCCGTATTCTACATCTCGTTAGAAGATGATTTGATGCGTTTGTTCGCATCGGAACGTATTGCCGGAATGATGGACCGTATGGGCTTCAAAGAAGGAGAAATGCTTGAGCATAATATGCTTAGCAAGTCTGTAGAAAGAGCTCAGAAGAAAGTAGAAGAAAACAACTTTGGTATTCGTAAACGCTTGTTGGAATATGATGATGTAATGAATTCTCAACGTGAAGTTGTGTACAAACGTCGCCGTCATGCTCTTATGGGAGAACGTATTGGTATCGATATCGTGAATATGATATATGATACGGCTGTGAGTTTAACAGAGCAACATGCCGATAATCTTGATTATGAAGGATTGACGGTTGATATGTTACGTTTGTTTACGACAGAGCCACCTGTTGATGAAGCGACATTCCGTTCTACCAAGCCTGATACATTGACCGATATGATATATGATAAGGCTATCCAGAACTTCAAACATAAGATGGATCGTTTAGCCGAAATTGCCAATCCGGTAATCAAACAGGTTTACGAAGAGCAAGGTGATAAGTTCGAGAACATTCTTATTCCTATCTCAGACGGAAGACGTGTTTATAATATCTCTTGTAATCTGAAAGAGGCATACGAAACACAATCTAAAGATGTGATCAAATCTTTTGAAAAATCAATAGTCCTTCATACAATCGATGAAGAGTGGAAAGAACATCTTCGTGAAATGGACGATTTGCGCCAATCCGTTCAGAATGCCAGCTATGAACAAAAAGACCCATTATTGATTTATAAACTTGAGTCTTTCAATCTGTTTAAGAGTATGTTAAACAGCATAAATAGTAAAGCTGTAACAATTCTTATGCGTGGACAGATACCTGTTCGTGAACCGGAACAAGTACGTCAGGCAGAACCGGAACAAAAGACTGACTATAGCCGTTACCGTACCGAACGTAATGATATAGAAGATGGACAACAAAGAGCTTCGGCTCCGGGGCAAGGGCAAGCAGCTCAGGAACGGCCAAGAGTTACAGCTCCTATACAAGTAGACAAAAAGCCGGGGCGCAATGATCCTTGTTTTTGTGGCAGTGGGAAAAAGTATAAAAACTGTCATGGAAGAAATGAATAATCGGAAGTAAATACTTGATATATTTATAATAATGAAAAGCCCGACAAGTAAGTTTCTGTCGGGCTTTTTTTATGTTATTATGTTTTCTAATACAAACAAAATTTGTATCTTAGCATGTTTTTTAATTGTCAGAAAAACAAAGTGTAAATGTACTTTACAAATATTTGAAAATAAAAATTTTAACTTAAGATAATGGCAGAAACAGAGGACAGAATTATCAGGATCAATATTGAAGACGAAATGAAGTCGGCATATATCGACTATTCTATGTCAGTAATTGTATCCCGTGCATTACCCGATGTAAGAGATGGATTTAAGCCTGTTCACCGTCGTATCCTTTATGGTATGAGTGAGCTAGGTAATACGTCAAACAAACCGCACAAGAAATCCGCAAGGATTGTAGGGGAAGTGTTAGGTAAGTATCACCCACATGGAGACTCTTCTGTCTATTTTGCAATGGTGCGTATGGCCCAAGAATGGAGCATGCGTTACCTTTTGGTAGATGGACAGGGTAATATGGGGAGTGTAGATGGTGATAGTCCCGCCGCCATGCGTTATACAGAGGCCAGGTTAAGTCGTTTGGCCGAAGAAATGCTTAAAGATATTGACAAGGAAACTGTTGATTTTCAATTAAACTTCGACGATACGTTGCAAGAGCCGACAGTGCTTCCTACACGTATACCTAATTTGCTTATAAATGGAGCTTCGGGTATTGCTGTTGGGATGGCTACGAATATGGCTCCTCACAATATGACAGAGTCTATTGATGCTATTGTAGCATATATAGACGATAGAGATATCGATACAGATGGTTTGATGCAATATATCAAAGCTCCTGATTTTCCATCAGGAGGGTTTATATATGGTTATCAAGGAGTAAGAGATGCTTTTGAAACAGGGCGAGGACGTGTTGTTATGCGCGGTCGTGCCGAAATAGAGACAGAAGGTAATCATGAAAAAATAGTAATTACCGAAATTCCTTATCTGGTAAATAAAGCTGAATTAATCAAGCATATAGCTGACCTGGTCGGAGAAAAAAGATTGGATGGTATCAGTAATGTTAACGACGAGTCTGACCGCCAAGGAATGCGTATCGTTGTAGATATCAAGCGTGATGCTAATGCGAATGTTGTGCTAAATAAATTGTATAAGCTTACAGCTCTACAATCTTCATTTAGTGTTAATAATATTGCTTTGGTAAAGGGACGTCCTAGAACGTTGAATCTTAAGGATATGATATCATTATTCGTTGAACACAGAATAGATGTTGTTATCCGCAGAACTACATACGATTTACGTAAGGCCGAAGAGCGTGCTCATATTCTGGAAGGATTAATAATTGCATCAGATAATATAGACGAAGTAATAGCTCTTATAAGGGCTTCTAAATCGCCTCAGGAAGCTATTGAAAGTTTGATGAATAGATTCAACCTGAGCGAGATACAGTCTCGTGCAATCGTTGAAATGCGTTTGCGTCAATTAACCGGACTTGAACAAGATAAACTTCGTAATGAATATGACGAAATACAGAAACTAATTGCTTACCTGAACGAAATCCTATCGAACGAAGATCTTCGGATGCAGGTAATCAAAGATGAACTGATAGAAATAAAGAATAAATATGGTGATGCTCGTCGTACAGAGATTGTATATGCATCTGAAGAACTGAATCCTGAAGACTTCTATGCAAATGATGAGATGATTATAACAGTATCTCATTTCGGATATATCAAACGTACACCTCTTACCGAGTTCCGTGCACAAAACAGAGGTGGAGTAGGAGCTAAAGGTTCTGAAACACGTGACGCAGATTTTATTGAACACATCTATCCGGCATCGATGCACAACTATATATTATTATTTACTCAAAAAGGTAAATGTTTTTGGTTGCGTGTATTTGATATTCCGGAAGGAACCAAGAATTCAAAAGGAAGGGCTATACAGAACTTGCTGAATATTGAATCGGACGATAAGGTTACGGCATTTATTCGTGTCAGAGGATTTAGTGATACTGATTACATTAATAGCCATTACCTTGTATTCTGTACAAAAGCAGGAGTTATCAAGAAAACCAGACTTGAAGCATATTCTCGTCCTCGCCAGAATGGGGTCAACGCAATTACTATTCGTGAAGATGACAGAGTGATTGAAGTCTTGATGACTGATGGAGACAGTGAAATTCTCATAGCAAATCGTAATGGACGAGCAATTCGTTTCCATGAATCAGATGTTCGTGAGATGGGTCGTACTGCTACCGGAGTAAGGGGTATGCGTATCGATGAAGATGGACAAGACGAAGTGATAGGAATGTTGGCTATGTCTAAAGAAGATCAGAAAACTCATACTATCATGGTGGTTTCAGAGCAGGGATATGGAAAACGTACTAATCTGAATGATAAAGACGAAGAAGGAAATGATCTTTTTGATGAAGATGGCAATATTATTCCTGTATATCGTATAACCAGTAGGGGAGGTAAGGGTGTTAAAACATTGAATATAACAGATAAGACCGGTAAGCTCGTTTCTATAAATAGTGTTACTGATGATAACGATTTAATGATAATTAACAAGTCTGGTATTACAATTCGTCTAAAAGTTTCAGATATTCGCACTATGGGACGTGCTACACAGGGCGTTAGACTGATAAATTTAGGAAAACGAAATGATGAAATAGCATCTGTTTGTAAGGTCGATTCCGAAGATGAAGAAGATATTGAACTTGCCGAAATAGAGTTGGATGAAGATACCCAGAATAGCTCAACCCTGGATGAAAATGAGGAAATAAATAACTGATATATGAACTAAAAAAATAATTATGAAGCGAAGTTTATTATTAATAGCATTATGCATATTTGCAGGATTCTCTTTTGCCCAGAAAAAAGCTGTGAAAGATGCAAAATCCGCAATGAAGAACGTTGATGAAGCAAGAGAATTAATCAAACCCGCACTCACTAATCCTGAAACTGTGAATGATCCTGAAACATGGAAAATAGCAGGTGATATCGAGTACAAAGCGTTTGATGATGAACGAACTTTAGAAATGCAAAAAGAGATCACCGGTAAAGGAGGGAATGAAGAAAAGATGTATATTGGACTTTACAATATGTATGATCCATATATCAAAGCTGATGAACTAGGTCAGATACCAAATGAAAAAGGACAGGTAAAGAACAAGTTCAGAAAGGATATTGTTAAAAATATGAGAGATGGACACAGGTTCTATATTAATGGAGGTGTGTACTATAACGAGAAGAGAGACTTTAAGAGAGCAACTGACTTTTTTGAAAGATACTGGGAACTTCCTTCTTTAGCTATGTTTGAAGATACAAAAGGTGACTTCAATACACAAGATAGTGTTTATCAGACTATCAAATATTATGCTGTTATTAGCTCTATCCAATCGGCTGATCATGACCGTTCTATCAAACTATTGAAGAAGATTATCGCTGAACCTTACGTTCAGAACAGTACTTATAAGGAAAGTGATGCATATGAACTCTTAGCTAGTGAATACCAACAAGTAAATGATAGTCTTGCGTTTGTACAAGTATTGAATGATGGTGCTAAGAAATTCCCTGGTAATAAATATTTCACACCAAACTTGATCAATGAGTTCATTAGAGGAGGCAAGACGGCAGAAGCTATGGCTTATTTGGATCAAGCGATTGCTAACGATCCAAGCAATACTTGTGAATTGATAGGAGTAAAAGCATCATTGTATGCTGAGCAAAAAAATTATGCAAGTGCAGAACCTGCATATCTACAAGCTATCGCTGCTGATGCTAACTGTGAGAAAGCCCTTGAAGGCTTAGGCGTGTTGTATATACTTCAGGCTCAGGATGTAAAAGAAAAAGCTGGTCAAACAAATAGTAGAAGTGAACAAGCACAGTTAGATAAGCAAACTGCAGATTTTTATCAGAAATCTTTACCATATCTTGAAAAATATAGAGATTTGTTGAAAGCCAGAGGTGCTGATTTTGATTTAGATATCAAACCTGCATTAATGAAATTACAAAATGTATATTATAACTTGAGTCTATTGAATATAGATAAATCAGCTGAATATGAAGCAGTTCAAAAAGAGCTAGGTATATCAGATAAGCAATAATATTTATACTATAAATAATAATAAGCGTCCGGAACTAAAAAGTTCCGGACGCTTTTGTTTTATCATATGTTTAAATAAGGTGAAACTTTATTGCTTCTTGTTAATATTGAGGCTATTTATCACTTTTATTGTGGATAGTTTTTTGTAAATTTGTTAGAAGCGAACTTTAAATAGGTAAAGACATGAAAGAAGATAAATTAGTAACAATAGCGATACATACTCCTCAGAAAGCTTATATCTTAAAGCAGGTTTTGGAAGAAAGGGGTATTAACACACATCTTGTGAATGTTTCGCAAAATGCTGACGATACAAGCCTGGGGTTGGCCGTACGTGTAGATAAAGAAGATTTAATGAATGCCATATCTGTAATTGAAAATAAAAAACTATTCAGATATGATGATGAGAAGATCTCTAAAATAGATGACGGACGAAAACGCATTCTAGTCGCTGTAGACTTTTCCAGTTACTCAATAAAGGCTTGTCATGCAGCATTTACCATAGCGCAACAAACGAATGCTAAAGTGAAAATACTGCATGTATATCGGGTACATTTTCCAATTACATTCCCATTTGCTGATAATTTAAACAAAGATGATGAAAGTGATGTACTAAGTGTAGCTAGACGGAGAATGCTTGATTTTTGTAATGAAATAGATGAAAAAATTACACAAAAAAAATTTCCTCCTATAAATTATTCATATTCGTTACGTGAAGGACTCATTAGTGAAGAGATAGAAAACTTTGTAGAAGAATATAAACCATTCTTACTAGTCTTAGGTACTAAAGGTTTAAGTAACAATAAGAGGAATGTAGTAGGGAATGTAACGGCTGATATAATTGAGATGACCAATGTGCCTGTGATGGCTATTCCGGAGAACTTTACGATTGAAAATACTCTTGATTTTCAGAATATAGCTTTTTTTTTGGTAGAATCTTTTTGCCTAGTATATCTAGAAAGGTTCTAATAAATTCTGATGTTGCTCTTATTATCTTTAGATAGAATCTTAGAAATAGCATAGCGAATGATAGCCAAATTTAAAACGCTATCATTTGTTATATAATTACTATTATGTTTAATTGTGTATTTAAAATCTATTATTACAAACTCAAGTTATATCGCCTCTCTCTTTTTTAGTTATCTTTGATTATAATTCTAGATTTTATAAAAATCTATTCACTAGCATTCAAAAATAGAATTTATGGATCATATTGAGAACGATGAACAATTTCAAGGATTAAGTGTAAATAAAGGCACTTCAGAGCAACCGACTATTAATCCTTATCTAAATAGCTTCAAGAAATTTAAACGCAAAACGTATTCTGTGTCTGAATATGTTGATGGTATTCGCAAGGGAAATATATCTATTCTTGGACAGGCAGTTACACTTATTGAAAGTTCTAAACCAGAACATCAGGCTATAGCACAAGAAGTTATAGAAAAATGTTTGCCATATACAGGCGATTCTGTTCGAATTGGTATTACAGGTGTACCCGGAGCCGGAAAAAGTACTTCTATTGATGCATTTGGAATGCATATTCTGAAAAAAAATAATAAACTAGCCGTTCTTGCTATAGATCCATCAAGTGAATTGACTAAAGGAAGTATACTTGGAGATAAGACTCGTATGGAACGTTTGTCTGTTGAAAAAAATGCGTTTATACGCCCCTCCCCTTCTGCCGGGTCCTTAGGTGGTGTAGCTCGCAAGACGAGAGAAACGATTATACTCTGTGAAGCTGCTGGATTTGACCGTATTATAATAGAAACAGTTGGTGTTGGGCAGTCTGAAACAGCTGTACACTCTATGGTCGATTTCTTTTTACTTATACAATTAGCCGGAACCGGAGATGAATTGCAAGGTATCAAGCGTGGTATAATGGAGATGGCCGACGGAATTGTTATAAACAAGGCTGATGGTAATAATATAGAGAAGTCTCGTTTAGCACAGTCCCATTTTAAGAATGCTTTACACCTATTTCCTCTGCCGGAATCAGGATGGGTGCCTAAAGTCTTGACTTACTCCGGATATTATGAGATAGGTATAGATGAAGTATGGAATATGATTGATGAATATATTGTATTTGTCAAAGAAAATGGTTATTTTGAGCATAAACGTAACGATCAATCTCGCTATTGGATGTATGAAACGATAAACGAACGGTTAAAAAATAATTTTTATAACAATGCTGTCATACAAAAGGAATTAAGGGTATGTGAAGAACAAGTACTTAATTCCCAGATAAGCTCATTTGCTGCTGCTAATAAAGTCTTAGATATTTATCAGAAGATATCTAAATGATAAGGAAACGTATATTATTGCAGATTTATAACCGAATATTTTCTTAGAAATCATTATATTTGTACACTTTAATAGAAATAATTTCATTGTTGAATTAACATTAATATAAATCATGGAGAAACCATATGCTATTGGGATTGATATTGGTGGAACCAATTCTGTTTTTGGTGTTGTAGACAAACGTGGACACATCATTAATCAGGGTTCTATCAAAACTGGTGCTTATAAAGAAATCAACGAATATGTAACAAATCTCTCAGCCGGAGTTCAAGAAATTATAGATCAGGTTGGAGGATCAAGCAATATCAAAGGTATTGGAGTTGGAGCTCCAAACGGAAATTACTTTACAGGTTGTATCGAATTTGCACCTAATCTTCCATGGAAAGGTGTTATTCCATTGGCTCAGATGCTGACAGACAAACTAAATGTACCTGTGGCATTAACCAATGACGCGAATGCAGCGGCTATAGGTGAAATGACTTATGGAGCAGCTCGTGGAATGAAAGATTTTATTGTTATTACACTAGGTACAGGCGTTGGTAGTGGTATCGTAGTAAATGGTCAATTGGTATACGGCCACGATGGATTTGCAGGCGAACTAGGTCATACTACAATTCAACGTAATGGACGTATGTGTGGTTGTGGTAAGAAAGGTTGCCTTGAAACATATAGTTCTGCTACTGGTGTAGCACGCACAGCGAGAGAGTTTCTTGAAACAAGAAAAGACCCAAGTTTATTAAGAGAACTTGATCCGAACGAAATAACATCAAAAGATGTGTACGATGCTGCTGTGAAAGGTGATGTTTTGGCAAAAGAAATTTTTGAGTTTACCGGTCAGATGCTTGGAGAGGCGTTTGCAGATTTTGTAGCATTCTCTAGTCCCGAAGCGATCATACTATTTGGAGGATTAACCAAATCAAGCAAATTTATTTTTGATCCTGTGCGCAAGCATATGGAAGAAAATATGTTGCCTATATTCCGTAACAAAATTAAACTTTTAATGTCTGAGCTTAAAGAAAGCGATGCCGCCGTACTTGGTGCAAGTGCTTTAGGTTGGGAAGTAAAAGACTATTAAAAAGTTCTATAAATAGAAAGTATATATGTAGCAGTAGATTTTTTTCTACTGCTATTTTTTTATCAGTAATTTATTATAGTTGAATAGAGGTTGATAATAAACTTTTTATAATAAACTAGTGTTTTACTTTAATATGAACTTTTAAAACACAACAAAATGGGAAAATTTGAAATTTCGAAGAGAAAGAATGGTGAATTCCAGTTTAATCTTAAAGCAGGCAATGGACAAGTTATATTAAGTAGTGAAGGATACACAAAAAAAGAAAACTGCAAAAATGGCATTGAATCTGTAAGAAAAAATAGCCAGGTTGAATCTCGGTTTGAGAAACTAGAATCAAAAAATGGTAAACCATATTTTAATCTAAAAGCTACGAATGGGCAGATTATAGGAACGAGCGAATTATACGAAAGTGTAGCTAGCCGCGATAACGGTATTGCATCTGTTGTTAAAAACGCACCTGATGCTGAAGTTGTAGATCTGAGTGCAGAGTAAAGAATAAGCCCCCTACCCTCTTTTTAGAAAAAAAAATGCCATGCAAAGATATTTTCTTTGCATGGTACATTTTCTGTGTTTAATAGTGCGATTTCTAGTTATTCTTCTTCGCTGTAAGCAATTTCTCCATGTTGAGATATGTCAAGTCCGGTAGACTCGTCATCTTTGCTTACCCTCAGTCCAATAGTTTTATTAACAATAAAGAATAGTATGAATGTTAGAACAGCACTGTATACAACTGAAGCTCCAGTTGCAACAACCTGTATCCATAATTGATTCCAATCTCCGTATAATGCTCCTTGAACGCCCTCCGGGCCGGTGATAGCTCGTGTGGCAAATACCCCGGTAAGTATAGATCCAACTATACCACCGATACCGTGTACACCAAAAGCATCTAAAGAATCGTCGTATTTAAGTTTTGGTTTTACATAAGCAACCATAAAGAAACATACTAAAGCAGAAATTCCTCCTATGGCAAAAGCTCCGAGCACATCAGCAGTTCCTGCTGCGGGAGTTATTGCTACAAGCCCTGCAACAGCACCTGTACAAAATCCTACAATAGTTGGCTTTTTATAAAGAATCCATTCCAGAGCCATCCATATCACAGCTGCTGCAGATGTAGCTAAATGAGTTACAAGGAATGCATTTGCTGCCAATCCGTCAGCTGCAAGTCCACTACCTGCATTAAATCCAAACCATCCGAGCCATAGTAGAGATGTACCTATGAATACAAATGGGATGTTATGCGGTGTAAAAGGATGACCTATTGTTCTGTATCCTTTTCGGCGTCCTAACATGATAGCCATAACAAGAGCAGATATACCGGCATTGATATGTACCACAGTTCCTCCGGCAAAGTCAATGGCACCCATTTTCATTAGCCATCCACCGCCCCATACCCAGTGAGCCATTGGGTTGTAAACGATGATTGACCATAGGATGATAAAAACCACATAACCCGAAAACTTGATTCTTTCAGCAAAGGCACCAATAATCAAAGCCGGAGTGATAACTGCAAACATACACTGGAATAAGGCAAACAAAATCTCAGGAATGCCAACTCCGCTCATATATGTGTCTAATTTTATACCATGTAAAAATGCCTTATCAAATCCTCCGATAATTTGACCTAGAGGACTGCCGGAATCCATAAAGCTAGTACCAAATACCCAACTGTAGCCAAAAGCTACCCAGATAATACTAATTATACCGGTAGCCATAAGGCACTGCATAAGGATGCTCAAAATATTTTTTTGACGAACAAGACCTCCATAGAATAATGCTAACCCGGGAATTGTCATCATCATAACAAGCACAGTAGCTACTATAATCCATGCAGTATTCCCTGAATTTAAAACTGTAGGTTCTTCCGTAGCTGCTGCTACAGCTTCTACGGGAATAGCCATTGTTGTTTTTAAAGAGTCAGCAACAGTTGTAAGAGAATCCTGTGCCCATACAGCTGTGGGTAAAACCATAGCTATAAACAATATAATAGTGACGTATTTGAATAATCGATGTTTCATATTTTTATTTTTTACCTAAAGCTTTTTAACCTAATCTTTATTTACTCTCTTCATCCTCTTCATCCTTGTCGTACAAGGCTTCGTCACCATGGTCTCCGGTGCGTATACGGATTGATTGTTCTATTGCCGATACGAATATTCTACCATCTCCGCTTTCGCCTGTAAAAGCTGAACCTAAAATGGCATTAATTGATTTTTCTACATTTATATTTCTCACAACAAAAGCGATATAGATACGTTCTATTGTATTTACATCATATGCTATACCTCTGAATATTAAACCTTGACGGGCACTTCCCTGTCCATTGACTTCCCACCATGACAAAAAGTCGATATCTGCTTCATGTAATGCTCGGCGGACTTCATTAAATTTTGATTTGCGAACGATTGCTTCAATTTTTTTCATATAAAAAATGATAAAGTGTTTTATTTATAATAAGGAGGTTCTTACTTAAAAGACATACCAAATACAAAATGTATATCTTCAAGATTTGGGTTGCAGATGATATGCCCAAATATTGGTAAAGAAAATGAGTCTGTAACTTTTAAACTTTTGGATGCTTTTAAATATATAGAAGTGAAATTGAATCCATTTGTTCCATAAACAGCACTTTCCCAAGGTGTGAATCCTGTTGATATTCCCATGTCTATTCCCGCAACTGAGAATGGATAAGCTAACTCGATGTAAGTAGAATAAGAATTTTTACCATCTTCTTTCTTATTTCCTTTGCCTAATAGGAATGTATTCCATGTAACATTTAAAGGGAATGATTCGGGCAGTGTATAGCCTAATGATGTTTCTAAATAATGTCCATTGTTACTTCCTTGAGGGCTACTCAAATATCGATACTGGCCTTCTCCATCCCACCAGTAATCTGTAACAGCAATTTTAAATCCGCTATTTTCGTATGCGGCAGTAAAGTCTACTTCTTTTTTACCATTTTCGCTAGTAAAATCTGTAGAAGCCCATGCTCCTAGTGAGAATCCATTTACACTAGCACTTAATGTTGGTTGAAAACTGGCTCCGGCTTGCTTATAACCGCGCCATGCATAGGAACTTACTAAATCGGCTCCGAAATCAATATTAACTGATTGCGATTTTACGGATAAAGTAGAGAGGAAAGCAAATAATACTATAGCCAGACAACCTTTTTTACCTAAAATTAGAGTTTCCATAATCAAAATATTTAAAGATATTAAAATTAATCTTTATTATTCATTTTGATTAGATATATGGGTTATGAGTTTCTTTTTGGTTTATTTATTTGCAAAAATATGACAAAATATTTTATAAATCAAAATAAAGTGTAAAATATTTCAAAAAATATTTAGTGAAGTCATAAATTTGGTAGATATCAATATTGTAAATGTTGTTTATGTTGCTACTTTTTTAAGTATCAATTCTCGTAAACTTTTTTATTTATTTATATTTTTCCATTTAAATTTTCATAGAATACTTAAGCCGATAATTTTTCTTTATTTTTAATCCTTTGAAACACAATGATGTTAAATTTTATTCTAAAAAATCTTTGTAAATCTATTGCAGGATTCAAATCCTTATCCTATCTTTGCATCGCATTTGAGAGGAAATGCTGCTAATAAAAAAGCAAAAATAAAATGGTGTGGTAGTTCAGTTGGTTAGAATACCTGCCTGTCACGCAGGGGGTCGCGGGTTCGAGTCCCGTCCATACCGCTGGTAGCCTAAGACAATAGGCGACAGAAGTAAGACAAACCCTTCAAATTCAGTGAATTTGGAGGGTTTTTTGCGTTTAAACTGTCTGGGTCGAAAGACAAAAATAAGCCAAGAAACGCCAAATTCGTAGATTCAAAGTGTACCCCTTTTTATTTTTTGCCTTGGGGGTACGGCATTTCAAATACAAGGGGGTACAGTTTGTCCAAAATTGGCAGTCTGTTGTCGTGAATTGGCACTGCATATAGAACTCAAATTTAATCAGTTACAAGTAATTTTGTTTCATTAAAATTTGAGTTTATGAAATCTACATTCCGAATTCTTTTCTACCTGAAAAGAGACAAACAGAAAGCAGACGGCACAGTTCCAATTTGGTGTCGCATTACGGTTGACGGACAAGCAACCCGTTTCAATACCAAGTCAGACATTCATCCCGATTCTTGGGATTCTAAAGCCGCAAAAGCAAGCGGAAAGACAAAAGAGGCAATGGCAATCAATTCTCTTTTGGACACAATCAAAGCAAGTATCTATAAAGTTTACTACGACTTACAGACACGTGAGAACGATGTTAATGCCGAACGTGTGAAAAACATTTTTCTTGGTATTGAAGTCAAACAACAGACCATATTAGAACTATTCAAGCGTCATAACGAAGACGTAGAAAAGTTAGTTGGTATCAGTCGGTCAAAAGGAACACTTCAAAAGTATGAGATTGCCCGTAAACACCTTACCCGATTTATCCAAGAGAAATACAGTGTATCGGACATTTCGCTGAAAGAAATCAATCACATGTTCTTATGTGACTTTGAGATATTCTTGATGACTTCGTGCAACTGCGGCCCGAATACAACAGCTAAATTCATGCAGCGATTTCGCACCATTATTATATCTGCAAAAAATAATGGATGGATTCACATAGACCCATTCGCCAACTATAAAATAAGGTTTCAGAAAGTTGACAAGGGCTACTTGACGCATGAACAAATCGAAACTATCATGCAAAAAGAGTTTACCACTAAACGCTTGGAACAGGTCAGGGATATTTTTGTGTTCAGTTGTTGGACTGGACTTGCCTACATTGATGTTAAGAACTTACGGGAAACCAATATTCGGACTTCTTTCGATGGCAACCTATGGATAATGGGAAAGCGAGAAAAAACGGGCGTAAACTTCAATGTTCCCCTACTGGATATTCCAAAACAGATTATAGAAAAATACGAAGGCAAGTTACCGAACAAAATGGTGCTTCCTGTTCCGAGCAATCAAAAAATGAATGAATATCTCAAAGAAATCGGCGGATTGTGCGGTATTGAGAAAGAGTTAACATTTCATTTAGCACGCCATTCATTTGCTACTCTGACACTTAGCAAGGGTGTATCCATTGAAAGCGTGAGTAAGATGTTGGGACATACCAACATCAAAACAACTCAAATTTATGCCAAAATTACGGATACTAAAGTCAGTAATGATATGGCTTCTTTTGCAGAAAAGTTGGAAAGTACAAAAACAAAATCCAAATCGAAGTTAGACAGCCTGTTTGAATGCCTTTCTTTGAATGAAAAAATGCACCTGTTCAACCTTCCTACCACCCTATCTTCCGATAATGAACGAGAAAAACGCATGTCCTTGATTTGGCAGAGCCTTTCAGAAGAAGAAAAGACTTCTCTTTGGGAAAAGGCGTTTGAAGACAATGAAATGACTGTTTTCAAACCCAAAGCGTTCATCCATAAATTAGTCGTTAATAAATAAAATCATAAAGTCATGGAATTACAAGCAATCAAAAACAAAATTATCACCATTCAGGGACAACAAGTCATCCTCGATAGTGATGTCGCCGAACTGTACGGTGTGGAAACAAAGCGTATCAATGAGGCGGTAAAAAATAACCCTGATAAATTCCCCGAAGGGTACATTCTGTATTTGTCTATGGATGAAGCCATTTCTTCAAGGTCGAAAATTTCGACCTTGAAGAATACGAAGCGTGGTGACAACTTGAAGTACCCACCCAAAGCGTTCAGTGAACGCGGTTTGTATATGTTGGCGACCATCCTAAAATCGCCTGTGGCAACCGAAACAACGATTGCCATTGTTGAAACATTCGCCAAAGTGCGGGAACTATCCCGAAACATTACCGAACTTCAACAGCAAACGGATAAAGAGCAACAAAAAACGATGCTGCAAAAAAGCGGTGAAATCATGTCGGATATTATATGTAGCGATTTTGAAACAACCGATACGGAAACTACGCTCGAACTCAACCTTTTTGTGTTGGGCGTAAAGCATACCATTAAAAGAAAGCCTAAAAAATAATGAGGCATTCGCAAAACATCGCTATCTTTGCAATAGTAATTAGAATTATAACGGTTTGAGTACCGTTGATATATAACATAACGTTCGCTGAACGTCTCACCACGAAAACTGGCACTTTTCAAACAGACGAGACAACAGTTGCAATGTTCATGCTATACGAAAGTATGGCGTGGGCTTGCCTGTTTCGTCTGTGGGTATGCCAGTACCTCGTGGTGGAATAGTGTGAGTTCCACGCTTTTTCTTGGGATATTGGCGAACATCCGTAGATTGTAAAACGTTTATATCTAAAGTCATGAAAAAAGTAAAATTGTTTATTATTGCGTCCATCGACGGTTACATCGCCTGCCCGTGGGATGATGATATGGAATGGTTCGCCGAGTTTCCCAATCCATCAAAGAACGATTACGGGTATAAGGATTTTTTTGCTTCTGCCGATACTGTTATTATGGATGAACTCGTGTATAACGGAATCATGTGCTTAGATGTAATCTGGCCATATAAGGATAAGGAAACTATTGTTGTTTCCAGTTTTGCGCGTGAATCTAAAGAAAATATCCGTTTTACTACCGATGATGCCGCAGCAACTATTACCCAACTCAAACAGCAAGGCGGAAAAGATATTTGGCTGATGGGTGGTGACGTAATCGCATCGCTGTTCGATTTAGTGGATGAAATGCAACTGGTGTACATTCCCGTGATTCATGGTAACAACAAACCACTGCTACCCGAAAAATTGAAACCATCGCAATGGTTATTGACCGAAAATAAAGCGTATGATAACGGTGTAATACGGTTGACATACGAACGAAAATAAAATGGAAAAGGTCAGACGGTAAATCTGACCTTTTCCATTAAAAAAGCGGTCTGTTACGACCGCCTAAAAACGAAACCTTCTTCGTACCAGTAATCGCCGATAAATAAATCGCGGGCGAATTTTTCGTAGTCGAAATACGTTTTTGCAAATTCCGGTAAATCGTAGCATTCATCAACGATTTGCATTGCGTAATCTTCTTCGCTGTCATATTGACCTTGATAATCATCTTCAAACGATGAAATCAAATCGGCAATATCTTCGGAAGCGATATCGCTGCTTGAATTATTGAGCCAAACCGTAAACGCTTCTTGTTGCGTTTCGTTAAGGTTGCCAACGGCTTCGATAACTGCGAAAATATTTGGTGAAAGCCAACTTTCGTTGATAAGACTTTCTGGAATATTTTCATAATCTTGGAACATCAGTTCCGGGTCTTCTTCGTCGGCATGAAGTTCTCTACATGCTTTGTAAAATTCTTCACTGTCGGAATAATCCGATAAATCCATCCACTTTCCGAAGATTGAACCTTCGTTGTACTTGGCATAAGTGCCAACATAAATCCGTGCTTCCGATAAATTTTCCATGACTTCAATTTTTAAAGATTTCCAACCTTGCGGTCGTTTTGTTTTCATGGGCAACTCTCGGTGTAGGCTTTAGGGCTGTCAAGTTTTGCGCAAAAATTACGCTCGCCCAACAGGGAAAGAGGAAGAATATTTGCAGCAACCGCAGGCTCGAACTTTACTGCCCGTTTAGAAGCCGTAAACACCTTTGCCCAGTGAATACAAATGACCCATTGCAGGTTGGATTTAATTGAGAAAAGTTATGGAATCGGAAGTGTCTTTATGTATATATGCCTTGAATGAATGGTTTTCTTTGGGATTGGATTTTACGATTCCGACACATTGATTTTTGCATTAGTAAGACAACCTCTGCCAAATCGAAGCCAACCCCTACCACAAGCTATCAACCCCTTTACCATCAACGTTCATCCACGTACTTTTGAACTGCATTAATAGTGATGCAGAACAAATAAATCAAAAGTATTATGGACGAAAAAGTAAAAGACCAGGATGTTCTGTTGGTCGCAGAAAAAGGAAGTACCGAACTGAAAGCGGTAAAAGGCATGGAAAAAGGCGAATTGCAAACAACGCACCTTGACCCACGGGAAAACAACAGTTTCCTGAAAATTGACAAAAACGGCAACGCACTGGAAAATTTTATGTCGAACTTCATGCGTCAGGCCAAAGACCCTACGCATTTCCAGTTTTTTAAAGTCCCATTGGACTACATTGCCAAAGCAATTACTTTTATTGAAGATGGCCTGAAAAATCCGAAAGACCCCGATAATGCCAATAATTTAGAGCAGTATCGGGTCAAGCCCGAAGACTTTACTAAAAAACAATCGCATGCTATCGACGAAAGCCGTATCGACTGGAAACAGTTGGAACGATTGGGCGTTACGCGTGAATCGCTCGAAAAGAGCAACAGTTTGGATGCGATGCTGAACTTTCAAAAGTCGCCGGGGCTGATTCCCATCGTCGCCAAATTCGATGATGTTACGCTTCGCACCGATGCGCGGTTGTCGTTTCGCGAAACGCCCGAAGGGAACCTGACGGTTGCCATCCACGCCCTGCGCAAAGAACCCGAACTGGAACGCCCCTACTTCGGGATGAAGTTTTCGGACGAAGACAAGAAAAACCTGCTTTCTACGGGCAACCTCGGACGAGTGGCCGACGTGCAATTCAAGCAAGGCGAAAATACGCCTGTGTTCCTGTCGCTCGATAAGTTGACCAACGAATTGGTTGCCGTTCGTGCCGATAAAATCAAAATTCCTGAAACCATCAAAGGCGTTACGCTCGATGACAAACAGAAACAAGCCCTGTCCGAAGGTAAGTCTGTTTTGGTGGAAGGTATGACCGCCAAAAACGGCAAAGAATTTTCCGCACACATTCAGGTCAATGCCGATAAAAAGGGAATCGAATTTCAATTCGACAACAACGGGAAAAAGCAGGAACAGACTCAGAACCAACAGCAATCCGCATCAGGGGAATTGCGTATTCCGTCAAAGTTAGGCGGTGTGGAACTCACCCAAAAGCAGCAAAGCGACCTGAAAGCCGATAAAACGATTTACGTGTCGGGCATGGTAGATAAGCAGGGGCAGGAATACAACGCCTATGTGAAAGTCAACCACGAAGCGGGTAAACTGGATTTTTTCAAATGGAATCCTGATAAGGCAAAGGAAATCAAGCCCGACGAAGCAAGCAAAACGCAGGTGGCGGTCAATTCCGAAGGAAAAACCAACGAAGCCACCAAGAAAGTGGATGAACCACTGAAAAAGGGACAAACGCAACCTACCGAGAAACAGGAAGCCAAACAGGAAAAGAAAGAAGAAAAAAAGCAGGCAGCGGACAAACCCAAGAAATCGCAAGGTCGTAAAATGTAATACCCACCACTAAAATCCAAAGTTATATGATAGCAATAATAGCAGAAAAGCCGTCGGTAGCGCGAGAAATCGCCGCTATCGTTGGTGCAAACAGTAAAGACGAAGGCTTTATGTCCGGCAACGGGTATAAGGTTACGTGGGCATTCGGACACCTCATAACCCTTGCCATGCCCGAAGAATACGGCTTTGCGGGATTCAACCGCGAACATTTGCCGATTATTCCCGAAACGTTCAAACTCATTCCCCGTCAGGTGAAAGCCGAAAAGGGTTACAAGCCCGATGCAGGCGCATTGAAGCAATTGAAAATCATTAAACAAGTGTTTGATAGTTGCGACCGTATCATCGTAGCAACGGATGCAGGACGTGAAGGTGAACTCATATTCAGGTATATTTATCATCACCTGAATTGCTCAAAACCGTTTCAGCGTTTGTGGATAAGCAGTTTGACGGACAAAGCCATTAAGGAAGGTTTGCAAAACCTGAAAGCGGGCAGCGATTACGACAACTTGTACCAATCCGCAAAAGCCCGCAGCGAGTCCGATTGGCTCGTAGGAATCAATGCCAGTCAGGCGTTGAGTGTTGCCGCAGGTCGTGGTGTGTTCTCGTTGGGACGGGTGCAAACGCCTACACTCGCCATGATTTGCAAGCGGTATATGGAAAACAAACACTTTGTTCCCGTTCCGTTTTGGCAGGTAAAAGTTCAAACTGAAAAATCGAGTGTTCCGTTTGCCGCCGTCAGCAAGGAAAAGTACGAGCAAAAGAAATTGGCGCAAACCATTTTGCAGCAATTACAAGAAAGTAAATCCGTAAAAGTCCAATCCGTTGAAAAGAAGGAAGTCAATCAGGAACCGCCCCTGCTTTACGACCTGACTACACTTCAAAAAGAAGCCAATAGCAAGCACGGATTTTCGGCGGATAAAACGCTGTCCATTGCTCAAAAACTCTACGAAGCAAAGTTGACAACTTATCCAAGAACGGGCAGCCGTTATATTTCCGCCGACGTTTTCGACGAAATTCCGCAGTTGATTGACATACTCAAAAAGCATCCTCGTTTTGGCGATTATGCCAAAACAATGGATAATGCCGTCCTGAATATCCGCTGTGTGGATGACAAAAAGGTAACCGACCACCACGCGCTGCTTATCACCGAAAACAATCCGAAAGAATTGTCGGGTGATGACAAAACCATTTACGAAATGGTGGCAGGACGGATGTTGGAAGCCTTTTCAAAGAAGTGTATCAAAGATGCAACAACCATCATACTGACCTGTGGCGATGCCATTTTTGAAACCAAAGGCTCTATTGTCAAGCAAGCGGGTTGGCGAAACGTATTCAATGAAACAGAGGAAAGCAATGAAGACGAAACTGGCAATTTGCCGAACGTTCAGGAAGGCGAACAATTACCCGTCGTCCATTCCGAAGTCATGGAAAAGCAAACCAAGCCCATGCCCTTGCATACGGAAGCCTCGCTGCTGTCAGCAATGGAATCGGCGGGCAAGGAAGTGGAAAATGAGGAAGAACGGGCAGCAATGAAGGAATCGGGTATTGGTACGCCCGCCACCCGTGCCGCCATCATCGAAACGCTGTTTTCACGCGATTATATTCGCAGGGAAAAGAAATCGTTGGTTCCAACCGAAAAGGGATTGTCAGTGTACGAAATCGTGAAAGACAAACGCATTGCGGATGTTTCGATGACAGGGAATTGGGAAAATGCACTCGCCAAAATTGAATCGGGTGAGATGGATACGAATACCTTCCGGCAAGCAACGGAAGTATACACCCGACAAATCACCACGGAACTGCTTGGCACAAGCGTTTCGATAGCAGATAGAACCGAATGCCCCTGCCCGAAATGCAAAACGGGGAAAGTGGTTTACTATCCCAAAGTTGCCAAATGCAGCGATGAAAATTGCGGGTTGATGGTCTTCCGCAACAAAAGCGAAAAGCAACTATCCGACAAACAAATTTCAGACTTGCTGACTACAGGCAAAACCGCCGTTATCAAAGGGTTCAAAAGCAAAGGCGGCAAATCGTTCGATGCCGCCCTGATGTTTGATTCGGAATATAAGGTCGTGTTCGATTTTCCCGAAAAGAAAGGGAAAAAATAAACAAACTCTGTATCTTTGCCACTTAGAATCTCGGTCGTAACGGTTTTGCTGTTTCAACTGCGGATTTTAGTGGTGGCCTCGCCGAAGGGATTCGGCGGGGCTTTTACTATGGAATTTACGGTCTCAATTCGTATTCCATAAGTCGCCTTTTACCCAAATGAGCTTACCTTTTTTTATAAAGAAATGACTACGACAGCCCTCTAATTTATCTATTGAAGGAGATATGGTAGCTTTTCCAAATTTGTCTTGTCTAACTGACCACGATGGATAGTTTATTTTATCTAATGACAGCATTATTATATCGCCGCAACCACAAGGGCATTTCAAATACGCCCATTTTGTGTATTTTTTTCTACCTACTACATAAACAATATTGTCTATCAAGATATCAGGATCAGGATTATCTGGAATTATCTCAACCTTATATTGAAATTTTTTACATGACCAGAGAATTTCTCTGACTTTTCTCATAATAAAATTTAGTTGTTCCATTAGTTTGACATATCTAAAAATGGTTGCATATCTCCTCGCCCCCAATAATTTGATTGTCCACAAATTCGACATTCATTATTGGATTTATTTGCAGGAAATATTTCAGAACCGTCACCACATTTATGAAAGAAAAATAACTTATGAGGAAAATCCAAATAATCTTGATTATACCCCTGTATCCTGTTGAGAAGTTCATTAACAGCCATAGATGCGACTTGTGTTGTAAAAGTAACTACTGCAGGAGAAGGATTTTTTTCACCAATAACATAGGCTTCTTCTTTCAATTTTGTGTATGATTCCGGGTTATTACGCCTTAAGTCGTCTGCGCGAGCTCGCTCTGTATTTATGTTTTCTTTGGTTAGAAGACAATCGCTATCTGGAAAAAGATATGAAATCCGACCTTGTAAATCCTGTATTCCACTATTATCTTCTTTTACCGTAATTATCAATCCCATATCAATAACAGGCGTAAGATAAAAATATGCAAATCGATTTAGCAATATTCGACCTGAATTATCATCGGTACAACCAAAAATCAAATCACTTGTTTTTAAATGGTTTATACATTCTTGGTCTGAAACCCAATCTTTGGCAACAGATACTTTTGTGCCAATGCCAATCTCATTGATATATTGCAGCAAAACATCTACTTTGTATTTGCCAACATCCGATATTTTGGCACCATGCAATCTGTTTAAATTGGATTGCTCAACAATATCCTTGTCAATAAGGCATAACTCGCCAACTCCTAAACGAGTTAATAGCAAAGCAGTTGCAGAGCCGGTAGCACCTGCGCCAACGACCGATATTTTTAACTTCGATAAGTCTTGAACCAAAGCTTTTCCAAATGCCAATTGCTGCCTATTAAATACTTCCGGAGTTTCATAATCAGTTTTCTTATCCGGATAGTTCAATACTATCCTTTTTCCGATAATTCTGACAAGAGATATGGGAGTATTCGATAAGTCTGTTTTCCAAACTCGCCCGATCAAATTTCCATCAGCTAACATAACAAGACTCGCATGAATAGCATTATAGCCATTACGATTGAATGTTAACTGGAAAAGTTCTTTCTCTCCCTTATCATCTATTTCAGAAAAACAATCAAATCCTTCAGGATGGTTATGTACAACCACAACTGAAAAGTTTTTGCTTTCTGCTTTCTTTAAAACTTCAATAAAATGCTGATTATCCCAAACTACTTGGGTTGGCTCTGAACTTATCAGTTTATCATCTGCTAAAGTAACAACTTCTCTTGACAACAATCGTTCTTCTACTCCATCTACCAAAGAACGACCACAAATAACAAAGGCCACATGCTCATTGGAATCACCACTTAATAAATGACCTTTCAATTCTACATAATGTTTTTCTTGTAAAGTTATAGTATATTTCATTGTGCAATTTCTAAAGCGGTTATTACTTTTTGCAAATAAGTGTGAAGGCCATCAATGCCACTTCGCCATTCATTTGCTTGAAAATGTCGAGACCATCTTTGCCACGATTTACCTTCAAAAGATATGCTGCACTGTGTCTGTCTAGCATGCGTATTGTTAGGTTTAAGCAGAATTGCAGGATAAAAATACCACATATCAGGTTTGACATCAGGATACCCTTTGGGAATTAATATCAGTAAATCAGATTGCTCAACATTATATTTATCTTTTGGCAATAGCCAGTTCCGTATAATCAAACCATTCTGATTTCCTTCAACTTTTTCCTCAAAGGTATATCCTTTTTCTGTCAAATATTGCCTGTCAAATTCAGGTAAAAACATCTTATCCCTCAGTTGTAGATTTTGCACCAGTGAAAAACTGTTCTCTGCCTGGTTGACTTAAATCAACCTGCTCATTATCCGCAATCTCTTTGTCCGGATTTGGACCATTAACTTTCAACCAAACTCCATAATTTGAAGGCGCATTTACCAGTTTTTTGATTTCCAAACCTGTGATAACCTGGTTCTCTACATCAAATGGTTTCTGGTCAACCATAATTTTAAAATTCATTTCTTTTGCCATGTTTTTAAATTTAATTTAAATTAATTATTGCTACGCAAATTTTAGTCCAGCAATATTTTACTGCCACAATGACAGCTATTTGAACTGTTTTATTAGATTTGTAAATATTTAAAACAACGTTCCCTTCTTACTCCATCAATTTTGATAAGAAAGCAGGATTGGCAACGCAGATTGGCAATCCTGCTCTTAAAGAGTAATTTTATTTTTCTTTTCTTACTCCCTTGAATGGTGTACCGTCATCTTTTACATCCATAAATCTACCATCTGGGCCACGCTTAACCCATTTCTCTATTTTAGGGTTAAAAACTTGTTCTCTTTGCTTGACTGCACCATTGCGGTGTCCATCACCGACTTTACCATTTCTTGCCATAATAAAAGCATTTTAGATAATTCAACATTAACTACGCATAATTATACCTTTTCCACGGGATTCTTGAAGTGGGAACTTTTGCAAGGAATCTGACAATATCAGGTCTTCCTTGATAAGTTGGCACGCCTCTTGAATCTTGTGCCATCAAAATGATTGGTACGCCCGGAAAAGCGGGGGTAAAACTACGCCTTGCATTTTCACACTCTATTGAACTGTTAAGCACATGTGGCTTAACGATTACGATTGCAAAGGTTACCCCTTGCTCTTTAAGTACAACTCCTTCAAATTGCATTTCATTTTAATTATGATTTAAAACTAATGCCCTTATACATCACGGCGTTAGGACTTACATCCGGTAGGATAGAATTTACTGAAATAGAGCGAAATGCTTGTGAAGTAAAAATAAACTTTTACCTTTGCAGCCTTGTTGGGAACAATTTCAATAAACATGGAATGCCAAAGGGTTACCAGCCCCGTTAAACTCCTACAGTTTTAATACATTCCAAATAAATGCCTTAGAAGTTACCGCTTCCGAGGCATTATTTTTTGTTTCTTTGGTAATCTTATCCGTTTAATCTGATTCGTACTTCTTCTTTTATCTTCACATTGCTATGGATAAAACTAAAATTATCAAGCAACTGTGTTACTTCATTATAGATATTCCCTTTTTTCTTAGTATCCTTAATGGTAATAACAAGACAAAATTCTTGACTGGGAATTCTATCTTCCTTTTCGCATTTCTCTTCAGTAACACTGCGATATTCTCCTTCTAACTTTAAATACCAATGTTTTGGAGAGTGCAAAAATTTCTCTTTATTTGCATCTCTAAATTCATCGAGACTCACATTCCACTTTTTTATTGGTTGATATTTACCGCTATATGCAATAAGCATTCTTTCCGTTGCAAATGGAGTATCTAAATCTTTAGATGCTTTTGTGCTATAATTATCCATCGCTAAAATGTTTTTTCGACCTTTAGCACCTATAGGATTCTTTATCCTTGACTTAGTTGTATCTCTTGTTGTTTTCTCATCATAGGTTCCCAACATAACCTCAATATTTGATTGACAGTATTCCGCCCCTTGTGAAACATCCAATATCGGGTCTGTAACAAGAGTCGCTGATATTTCTCCGTAGAAATAACCGTCATCATCAATCATACTTTGAGGGAAAGGGAAATCCAATATTTCAATAAAATTGCCTCTTTCCAATGTGTCTTGAAGTATGAGAGTTATTTCATTCGGTTCATTAAATAGAATATCTTTAGAGTTGGATGGAAGGCCAAATCCTGTGTATCTTATTTTATCTGCAATTGGCATTTTCATTTCTTCCGGATATTTAGCAGAATGTATGATTAATGCCTTTAGTAGTGTTGGATTAAACGATTCATTTAACATTGCATCAAGTCCTGATGTAATGGCTGCAATTCGAGGTGTTGAAAAACTCGTCCCAACTTGCTTAGCGATTTGACCGTTAGGCGAAAATGACTTTACCGGATTTAGAATAACGTTATTTGAGGCATCAAGTCCTGCATTACCACCAATATGAACAACATCAGGTTTAATTAAATGAGAAGGGCCTCGACCTATTCGAGAAAAAGGGGATGGATTATGTTTGTCTGCAATGTCCGTTTCATTCTTATCGTGAGTTAGTGAACCAACAACAAGCCCACGAACAGTGTCGGCAGATTTAGCAATTCGGCTTACAGGTGCATTCAGTTTAAAATTGGTGCAATTTCCGGCAGACTTACAGATAAGGACATTGTTCTGCTCCTGTATTTCATCTAATGCTTTTGCAAAATCAGAAAACTCAGATATATCGGCTTCATGACTTGTTCCTAATGACAAATTCCACACTTTAACATCATTATTACGACTAATCGCATCTCTTATTTGTTGAATGAGTTCTTCTTCCGTTATTTGTTGCTTTTTTGTATTGGGCATTACTATTGCTTCCAATAACTTACATCCTTCAAAGCCAGTGTACTCTTTGCCTTCTAATTCATCTCCATATAGTAACACTCCGGCAACAAATGTCCCGTGGCTTTTGTCCACATCTTCATCGGGATAATATGTAATATTTTCGTTGTGTAGCCATGGTTGCAAATGTGGAATGTTTGCGATTCCAGTGTCCAATACTCCAACTATGGGGTAATCAACCCCTGCTTTGGGTTGTTTGACAGGGATGGTAATTTCTTCGGTAAGTTCATCTAAAGTAATATCGTAGGTTGGCATTTCTGTTACTAATTGAATACCGTCAAAATCTTTCAAATCTTCAAATGCATCTGTGGACATGCCATTTATTCGATAGATATTTAATTCACTCGTGTATGAAGTAGCGCTGAAATCCAGTTGGTATTTTTTACAGTACTTTTCAAATTCTTTGGCAAGAACAATATTTAAAGAAGTGTCTCCGTAATTAAACAATTTTACCTTATAAATTGTATTTCCACTTGGTTCTATATTTATTTGTGGCTTAAACTCCTCAATACCAATTACGGCAGAAAGTCCTATTATTGTTGATTTACTTGGAAATTTGCTATCTGCATTAGCGATTTTTTCGGCAATTATCTGTAAATCATTTACATTGTCAATTTTAATTAAAACAATATCTTCGCCACTAATACCAATTGTATTCAATTTATTGCTAATATTGAAAAGTGCCCCGATTTCTTTTCTATATGTTTTCGCAAGAGCATTAGAATTTAATTTTAATTTTATTATTGATGGAATATAATTATTCCTCTCCACTTTTTTTATGAGTGATTCAGATAAGTCACCTAAGGCTTGACGGATAAATATTGATTTCTCGCGTGCATTCTGAACATTTACCCACTTAGGAAGATTTCCCCCACCGCCTTCTGTATTTCGTTCATCTTTCTGTCTTTTTTGAAAGAACTTTATCGGAAGATTTTTTTCTGCCATAACTATGATTGTTTATTTAAATAATTCCGTATTTGCCTAATGGAAACATTCATCCGTTCGGCAATGGTGTTTTGAGGAACACCATTTTCGTTTAAAAATTCCACTAGTTTTTCAATGGTAAGATTGCCATGACGATTGAACTCAAATAATTCAATAAGAACATCTTCGTACTGCAATTCACCCCTGTCACTAATGACTGTTTGGGCTTTTGCATTATTGATTATGGTTTTTATGTCCGAGGGTGATTTTTCAGCAAACAACTTTGCTAATTTATCGAGCCTTTTCTCGTCACCATTAAATTCTGTATCAAAATCGCTTGTAAATGTTTTTATCAGTTTCACAATCTCATCTTCCTGTGGTAATCCAATCTCAATTACAGTGTTGAACCTTCTCCAAATTGCTTTGTCTAATAATTCGGGATGATTTGTTGCCGCGATAAGGATATTTTGCCTTGCAAATGAGTCTATATTTTGCAAAAGACTATTAATTACTCGTTTTAGTTCACCCAACTCATACTGGTCATCTCTTGCTTTTGCAATAGCATCAAATTCATCTAAAAACAATATGCATGGCTTATTATCAGCAAAATCAAATATTTTTCGTATGTTTTTTGCCGTATTACCTAACAGAGAAGAAACGATTGCATCAAACCTTGCAATAACTAAAGGCAACCCTGTTTGTTCCGATATATACTTGGCAATAGTTGTTTTTCCACAACCCGGATTACCATATAAGAGCAAGGAATTAGAAGTTTCCACACCCCTTTGTATCAGTTGACTTTGATGTTTGACTACGTTAATGAAATCGGCGATTTTACTGTCGATTAACTTAGGTAAAACTATGGGCGTATCATCTTTTGATGGAACAGCCACATCAACAATACTCAACCGACTTTCTTGGTCAACCGGCGTTGTCAGCAATTCATCCATCGTCACAGTGGTTGCGGTTCTACTCTCGATTGCTTTAAGAATCATCTTGGACATTTTGCTGTCACCATCTTTTTCAATCTTTTCTGCAAGCAATTTAGAGTAATTAAAGACCTTTTTCGTGTCCTTAGCCAAACCACCTTCTATAATTCTTAATATTTCAGTATACATAAAAGTCATTCTTGGAATTTTTATTCGATGCAAAGATATGAGTTTTTAAAATACAAAACAAATATATCGTAATAAATTTCACGCTAACTGTTATTTTAATTCCAAATACCGTAATGCAAACTAAAATAATCGTAATTTTAATTCCGGATAATGATGGTAAAGAACTCCCATTGGGTCATTTGTTCTTGATGTACAGATGGTTATTAAGTCTATCCCCCCTTCTTCAACAACTTCCTCAATTCTGGATCATTCTCAATCCTTTCCAACTCCTCCTTCACAATCTGAATCACATCCTTTTTTACCTGCTCGTAGTTCTGTTGGATTTCCGCCTGCATGGTATCGTTACCCTCAGCATCCGTGAAGTCCACAATTTCAGGTATCTTCTTGTACACCTTCGTCTCCGCTGCAACCGCCGCATTGTCCACCACTATTTCGGCATGGAAAATCTTTTGGTCGATGCGCTCGTCAAAGTTGTCGGACACCGCGCCGACAAACATCCCTTGCGTGAGGTTACTGATTTTACTGGCAGGAATAAGGCTGTCCAACTGTGTGCTGATACTGGTTGATTTGTCATTACGGTTAATCGTCATTGACTGTCGTTTTTGCAGCACTTTCCCGAAACGGTCTGACAAGGTTTTAGCCGTTTCGCCCACAACCTGACCGCTGAAAATATTGCCCACCGTATTTTGAATCACCTTGCTTTCCTTGTCCCCGTAATCGCGGATTAACTGGCTGTAATCCTGAAAGCCTAAGCAAACAGCGACTTTGTTACTTCGTGCTGTGGCAATCAGGTTATCCAAGCCACGGAAGTAAATCGTTGGTAACTCGTCAATGATAACCGATGATTTCAGTTGTCCCTTCTTGTTTATCAACTTTACAATACGGCTGTTGTACAAGCCCAAAGCGGCGGAATAAATATTCTGACGGTCGGGATTGTTACCAACGCACAATATCTTGGGTTCGTTTGGGTTGTTGATGTCCAAGGTAAAATCATCGCCCGTCATCACCCAATACAGTTGCGGACTTATCATTCTCGAAAGTGGAATTTTAGCACTGGCAATTTGCCCCTGCAACTGGTCTTGCGCATTGCTTTCCCATGCGTCCATGAATGGTGAAAGGTAGTTTTCCAAAGCGGGATACGAAGTCAGAATCGGGAAAATATCGGCATAGCGGCGGTTCAACAACTCGATAGCGTGCGGAAACGTGCAGTATTTACCGTCTTGGTAAATTTTGAGATACCAAATTATGGCTGCAAGCAGGATAATCGGCGATTCCACAAAAAAATCGCCTTGCTTCTGTATCCATGTGCGGTTCAAATTGAGCATTATCGTGTAGGCACTCTCGTAAGCATCACTGATATCCGTCATAAATGCAGGATTAATCGGGTTGCACCGGTGGCTTTTGCGCGGATTGTCGAAGTTTATTACATAGAACTTGGGCGGAACCTCATACTTATCAAGATTGTTCAGCAAGGTATTGTAGGCAATCACTGACAAATCGTCGAACTTGTAATCGTAGATGTACATCGAAAATCCTTTGCGGATATGCTGTTTGATGTAGTTGTTAACCACGGCGTAGGACTTTCCCGAACCCGGTGTACCCAACACAATGGATGCGCGGAACGGATTGACCACATTTATCCAACCGTTGTTCCACTTCTTTTGATAGAAAAATCGTGTCGGCAGATTGATGGAATACTCGTTTTCCATCAGGCGTGTTTCCTGCATGAACGATTCGTTTTCGAGGTTGAACACGTCGTCCATCATATTATTTTTCAATAGGCGCGACATCCATAGTCCGGCAACCAACAGTAAAATGTAGCCGATAGTCATTGTCAGAATATACAATGCTGTGTTGAATACCAACGGTAACGGCAGATACAGTAACCACCAATTCAGGAAGAAAAATATAAACCCGAAGGTCAGGAAAGTGTAAATCTTCGCCCATGTGATTTTTTCTTCCTTCACACCCTTAGTTCCTAAACAGGACAGGGCAACGAATACTACGGCAAATATTTTCGTCCAAAGGATGGATGAAAACAGCCCCGCCGTGTTTTGAAAATTCATTAGGATTTTATCGACCACGCCGATATTGATACCCCAATCCTTGATGGCTTGGTAGCAGAACCAATAAATGTTGATTACTACGAACAATATGCTGATTGCCCGCATAAATTCCATGACTTTCGCCAATCCTCTTAAATCGTCTTCGTTTTGCATAACTTTAATGTATTATGAGATTAATATTTGTAACTTTGCTTTCGCTTAAAATTTAATTGATTAATGCTTATTATAAGGCCGTTAAAATCATCCGACAGCGAACTATTGAGGGATGCGACTTATTACAACCTGAATTGGAACGGGAATCGTTTTTCTCGAAAAGAGATAGACGAAAATCCGCATTTTGCCCATTATTTCAATACTTGGTTAGAAAATTCTGACTTCGGTTTTGTCGCCGAAAGGCATGGAAAACCTTTTGGGGTTGTATGGTTGAAATACTTCCCCTCGGATAATCCCGGATATGGATTTATTGCCGAAAATATTCCCGAACTAAGTATCTGCATGTTACCAAACCATCGTGGTTTGGGAATAGGGACAGAACTTATAAAAACAGCCATAAACAAAGCGAAATCATTATCCATTCCTGCTATTAGCCTAAGCGTCGAAATGGGAAATTCTGCGCGAAACCTGTATTTGCGCACGGGATTTAAACCTGTTGATGATATACCTGATAATAGCACACTCATTTTGTATTTATAATTTTCTTGTTCTCTTTTTCTTTTTCATCCGTCGGGCAAAGGCTTCTTCTTGGTAGTCTGTACCATTTGTTTCGGGTGTCAACAGGCTGAATAACCCACCTGCCACCGAATCATCTTCTTGCTTCCTATCGAACGGCTCGAACGATTGCCCTTTGTCCTGCTGTTCCTTCGGCTCTTGTTGCTTCCCGCTGAATAAATCATTGAACATGTTTGCCGAAAATTCTTTACCCAAACGCGAACCATTAAACACGGTTTTCTGCTCGTGGTCAATAAACGTTGTACCATAAATTCGTCCCTGCTCGTTCTCGCGGAACAGAACGCCGATACCGTTCTTTGCCAATTCCTTTTCAAAGCCCGCACGGTCGGGATGGGACTTCATGACCGAAGCGATTACCTTCTTGCTTCGCTCTTTCAGCCCCTTGTCCTTGATAATTTCCGTAGATTTTTCAATCCGTTTTTCCAACGCATCCACGCCAACCGTTTTTCCAAATAAGGAAGATTTGAACGGATGTCCGACTTTCTCGCGCTTGTCATTCATGGCGGAATATACCAAGCCGCGATACGGTTTGCCGTTGGCTTCGCCTCGCACCTCTTCCATATTAATATGGTAGAAAGCAAGCAACGCCTTGTATTCCTTTAAACTCTGAAAATGGTAGGATTGTGAAGCGGGACGGACAACATTGCCAATTTGCCGTTTTACATCGCCGTCGCCGTAGTTGACGGCTTTTAATGGTGCGCCTTCCTGCCGCAACTTTTTATCCGCAGGATGTAAACCGTACTGCTGTTCCAACTCACGGCAGGCATCCATCGAACGCCGATGCTCAAACTTATCGTTAATCTTCTTTCCTGTTTCATCCACCCGCAACGAAACCACATGAATGTGTTGCCGCTCGATGTCCTCGTGCTTATACACGATAAACGGTTGGTCGCCGTAACCCATTTTGTCCATGTATTTTTGAGCAATGTCGGATAACTGCTCGTCACTCAATTTGTCTTTCGGGTCGGGATTAATGGACACGTGCAACACGGGTTTTTCCGTCTTATTATTTGCCAATAAGTACGGCTCGAACGAGCGCATACACACAAGAATATCATACACGCCGTCCTTCGGTTCAATCATTCGATTGGTCAAAAGTACCTTCGCATGGTCATCGTCCACCTTGGTTTGGTTGTACGAAAGCGCACCGTAAAGCGTATTGCTCGAACTCATTTTTGCAACCATTTCTTTTCAAATTCTTCCGTGAGTTGCACAATTTGCTTGTTGATGGCGACCAATTCCATCGTTGCTTTTTCCAGTTTAAAGAGAAACGCAAGGGCTTTTTTCTCGGTAAAAGTGGTTTTGATTGCCTTCGTAATCTGATTATAGTTTACACCAATGGCGCGGAACTGCGAATGAAAAGTTGTCAACCGCATGTAGTAATCCATCGCCGCCTTGTCGATTTTAACGACCGAAACGGGCTTGTCAAAGATGCAAGCGGTGATAAAGTGCGCCTTGTTTTTCATCCCCGACGCATCGAACAGGGACAGGAACTGCGCGTTGTCGGCATCGTTCAGGTTGAACGCATACCGATGGCTGCACGGGTCGGTCTTGGGTTTACGACCGCCTTTAGGATTTTTCTTTTCTGCTTTCATAACAAAATGGATTTTAGTGGTACATCATAGCTGCAAGCCAATACACTCGAAAATCTTTCCAAAAAACGCTGACTTCGGAAGCGTTTTCCCCCGCAAGGGGCAAGTCGTTTTCAGGTACGGAAAACGGTTTTGAGGCACTCAAAACACAACTTGCCATTTGCCGATGCAAATAAAATCCGCCCTGCGGGACGGATTCGATGTTAGCGAGATTGACTTTTGAAGTTGGCATATTGACTTTTCTAAACGATGCTGCAAAGTTACGGGGCGGATTTCAGACGTACTCTATATCGCTGAACGCCAACCAGTGCCAAATCGACGCCAACCAGTGCCACCTGTCGAAAAAGTGAAAAATACGCCTGCTTTTCGTCGTTCTTTTGCAGAAAAATCAAAGATGTAATTCTATAAATACATGAAGTTTCAACGACATAAATCAGGATTGAAAGGAATATTCAATGAAGCAACACTTCGCAAAATTGCAGAAGTACAAACGTCAACAAGCATTGTCGTACTGGTTCAAATCAGTATTGTCGTACTGACGTGCTGTCGTATCGTCGTATGTAAGTATTTCAGGAAACCAGTAAATCATCATCAAAATAAGGACTTACAGTCATAAATCAACAAATAATTATTCACGTAAAAATTCAATGAAATGAAGAAAGAAACAGTATTCGTAGCCTTTTCCACGCAAAAAGGCGGGATGGGAAAAACAGCCTTAACGGTGCTAATGGCAAGCCATCTGCACTATGTAAAGGGGTTGCATGTGGGCGTAATCGACTGCGATTACCCGCAGCATAGCATCGGCGAAATGCGCAAGCGCGATACCGAACTGGTGATGCAGGATGACTACTTCAAACGCTTGGCATACCGTCAGTTTTCGACGCTCGGCATTAAAGCCTATTCCGTGAAGGAAACTTCTTCCGACAAGGCGATTGAGGAAGCCCAAAGCATGATGGATAATTCCGACAAGTATTTTGATGTGATTTTCTTTGACCTGCCCGGAACGCTCAACAGCGGCGGGGTTATTAAAACCCTCGTTTCGATGGATTACATTTTCGCCCCCGTGAGCGCCGACCGTGTGGTACTGGAAAGTACGCTGCAATATGCGGTGATGCTGACCGACAACCTGATTACCCCGAAAAAAGGGAACATCAAGGGTTTATACCTCTTTTGGAATATGGTGGATGGGCGCGAAAAGACTTCGCTGTACAAAGCCTACGAAAAAGCCATTGGCGAATTGGGCTTGCCAATGCTCAAAACGCTACTACCCGATAGTAAACGCTTCCGCAAGGAAGTATCGGACGAACGAAAAACTGTATTTCGTTCCACGCTTTTCCCTGTTGATAAGGCTTTGCTAAAAGGCAGCAACATTGAAGAACTCGCCGAAGAAATTTGTCAAACCATAAACCTGAATAACAATGGCAACGAATAAAAGGGACATCGGGGAAATCGACGAATCGCTATTGCTTTCGTCCATCAAGGAAAAAGAACCGCAAAAGGCGGAACGGGTAAAACCTGTAAAAGAGGAAATACAAGTACAGGAAGCCGAAGCCGAGCCTGTTCTCGAAAAACCAAAAGAAACCGCCAAGCGCAAGCGGAACAATGCGGTTGACTACACTTCGACCTTCTTGCAAAAGAACGAAATCAAAACGCGGCAATGCGTATATATCAGCCAGCGCATCCATGCGACCATTACGGAAATCGTTCGGGTGATTGCCGATAAGGATATTACTGTCGGCGGCTACATTGACAACGTGCTGCTGCAACACTTGGAAGCCAATAAGGATGAGATAAACGACCTATACAAACGTGATAGAAAGGACTTAATCGAATGAAACTCTTTGCCATGTTAGCCATTGTCGTTGCGCTGTACTTCCTGTACCGATTGGCGTTTCCGAAGAAAACGGAACTGCCGAAAAGCAACGAAAACATTCCGAAAAAACGGAATGACGAAACAAGTATTGTCGGTCAAAGCCGTGTTGTCCTCGGTTATCGAAGCCAACCACCGCCAACCCCTGCCACTGCTTCAAAATCTGATAATTCGGAAGAAAAAGCCGATACTTTTGCAGAGGAAAACGCATCGGAACCAATGGAAATTGATGTTCCTGCGGAATACGAAAATGAAAGCGAAGAACCCGGAAATGAGGATGTCGATACCAACGAGGAAGCCGAAGAACTTCGGCAAACCTTGGGAAGCGAAGCGGAACTGGCAGCGGGATTTTCGTATGAAGAAATGGACTTGGCGGTTGAAGCGGTCAGCCAACCCGAAAGCGAAAATGAGGCAGAGGCAGCCGAAGTGCTGTACCGACTGGAACATACGGAATGCGTTGAACAACTCGCCGCCGTCAGTCCCGAAAAAGCCTTGCGGATAAAGAGTTTGATAAGCCTGCACGTGCAGAGCATCGAACTGACGGATGAAGAAAATAGGATTGAAGATACGAGCGATTTCAACATCGCTGATTTTTTAAGTTGAATTTTTAAAAACAAGAAAGATGAAACAAAAAGATTACGGTTAGCGCAGCGGGCTACCACTAAAATCCAAAGTAAACAGTATTAACCCGCCGTGAAAGCCCATCCAACTTTCACGGCACATTTCAAGAATCATTATGACAAAAAAGAGATTATTTCTTTCGGCAGCCCTTATGTTGGCTGCTCTCGGCGCATTCGCGCAAGGCAACGGCTCAGCGGGAATCACCGAAGCCACCAGTATGGTAACCTCGTATTTCGACCCTGCCACCAAATTGATATATGCCATTGGTGCGGTGGTCGGTTTGATTGGCGGGGTAAAAGTGTACTCGAAGTTTTCGAGTGGCGACCCTGATACAAGCAAAACCGCCGCCTCGTGGTTCGGCGCGTGTATCTTCCTGATTGTATCGGCAACTATCCTTCGTTCCTTCTTTTTGTAAGCGGTCATGGACTATCCAATCAACAAAGGGATAGGCAAACCTGCGGAATTTAAGGGCTTGAAGTCACAATACCTGTTCATTTTTGCAGGCGGACTTTTGGCTGTTTTCGTGGTGTTTGTGGTGATGTACATGGCGGGTATCGGCCAATGGGTTTGCATCGGCTTTGGCGTGAGCGCAGCATCAGTCTTGGTATGGCTGACCTTCTCACTGAATGCCAAATACGGCGAACACGGCCTGATGAAAGTACAAGCCCGCCGCTCACACCCCAAATACCTTATCAACCGCAGGGCTATCCAACGATTATTCACCCGTAAAAAGAAAAACGCATGAGGAATACATTAAAAGCCGTTACGCTCGAAAGCAAGTTTCCGCTGCTATCGGTGGAACAGGACTGTATCATTTCAAAGGATGCCGACATCACCGTCGCGTTCAAAGTGGAACTGCCCGAACTCTTCACGGTAACAAGTGTCGAATACGAAGCGATACATTCCGCATGGACAAAGGCGGTGAAGGTATTGCCGAACTTTAGTATCGTGTACAAACAGGATTGGTTTATCAAGGAAAACTACGTTCCCGAAATTCAAAAAGACGACCTTAGTTTTCTAAGCCGAAGTTTTGAACGCCACTTCAACGAACGCCCCTACCTGAATCACACCTGTTACCTGTTCCTGACGAAAACCACGAAGGAACGCAGCCGCCGGCAAAGCAATTTTTCGACGCTTTGCCGCGGCTTTATTGTTCCCAAGGAAATTCAGGATAAGGAAACGGCATTGAAATTCTTGGAATCCGTCGGACAGTTTGAACGCATCGTCAACGATAGTGGCTTCATCAAATTGGTAAGACTCACAAACGACGAAATTGTTGGCACACCCGAAAATGCAGGTATCATTGAAAAATACTTAGCACTCTCGCAGGAAGACACCACCTGTTTACAGGATATATCCCTGTCTGCCGCCGACATGAAAATCGGTGATAACATCATGTGCCTGCACACGCTTTCGGATGCCGAAGATTTGCCTTCCAACGTTAGAACCGATGGACGGTATGAAAAACTATCGACCGATAGAAGCGATTGTAGATTGAGTTTTGCTTCGCCTGTTGGTGTTTTATTGTCGTGTAATCACATTTACAACCAGTGGATTTTCATTGACGATTCCGCCGAAAGCCTGCGCAAGTTTGAGAAGATGGCGCGTAACATGCACTCGCTATCCCGCTATTCGCGCGGCAACCAAATCAATAAAGAATGGATTGAAAAGTACCTGAACGAAGCCCATAGTTTTGGGCTGACTTCGGTACGCTGCCATTGCAACGTGATGGCGTGGTCGGACGATGCCGAAGAATTGAAGCGCATTAAAAATGATGTCGGTTCGCAACTCGCCATTATGGAATGCAAGCCGCGCCACAACACCGTGGATACGCCGACTTTGTTTTGGGCTGGCATTCCGGGCAACCAAGGCGATTTTCCTTCGGAAGAATCGTTCCACACCTTTATCGAACAAGCCTTGTGCTTCTTTACGGAAGAAACGAACTATAAAAGTTCGCCTTCGCCGTTCGGAATCAAGATGGTTGACCGCCTGACGGGAAAACCACTGCACGTGGATATATCGGACTTGCCGATGAAGCGCGGGATTATCACGAACCGCAACAAGTTTATCTTGGGTCCTTCGGGTTCGGGAAAATCCTTTTTTACCAACCACATGGTGCGGCAATACTACGAACAGGGAACGCATGTGCTGTTGGTTGATACGGGTAACTCGTACTTAGGTTTGTGCGAGATGATAAACCGCAAAACCAACGGTGCGGATGGGGTTTACTTCACCTACACCGAAGAAAATCCAATTGCTTTTAATCCATTTTATACGGACGATGGGCAGTTTGATATTGAGAAAAGGGAAAGTATCAAGACATTGATATTAACCCTATGGAAGCGGGACAACGAACCGCCCACACGCGCCGAAGAAGTCGCTTTATCAAATGCCGTAAGCCTGTACATCGACCGATTGGATAACATCATTCCGTCCTTTAATACCTTCTACGAATTTGTCGGTGGTGAGTACCGCGAAATCCTTGCTGCCAAACAGGTACGCGAGAAAGATTTTGATGTGGCGAACTTTCTGAACGTCCTCGAACCGTACTACAAAGGCGGCGAATACGACTACCTGCTGAACTCGGATAAACAGTTGGATTTGCTTTCTAAACGCTTCATAGTATTCGAGTTGGACAATATCAAAGACCACAAAATCCTGTTCCCGATAGTTACGATTATCATCATGGAAACCTTCATTTCCAAGATGCGCAAACTAAAGGGTATCAGAAAGATGATACTGATTGAAGAAGCGTGGAAAGCGATTGCAAAAGAAGGTATGGCAGAATACATAAAGTATCTGTTTAAAACCGTCCGAAAATTCTTCGGTGAAGCCATTGTGGTAACGCAGGAAGTCGATGACATCATCGCTTCGCCCATCGTGAAGGAAAGTATCATAAACAATTCCGACTGTAAAATCCTGCTCGACCAACGTAAGTACATGAATAAGTTTGATTCAATTCAAGCCTTGCTGGGATTGACCGAAAAGGAAAAATCGCAGGTACTTTCCATCAACATGGCGAACAACCCATCACGAAGGTATAAGGAAGTCTGGATTGGTTTGGGCGGCGTGCAATCCGCTGTGTATGCGACAGAAGTGAGTTTGGAAGAGTATTACACGTACACAACCGAAGAAACTGAAAAACTGGAACTGTTCCGCCTTGCTGAAAAGTTGGACGGAAACATTGAACTGGCGATTAAGCAACTCGCCGAAAGTAAACGAAGTAATCAATAATTTAAATTCAAAAAAATGAAAACTAAATTTTTTCTTTTGGCTGTACTACTTACCGTATGCAGCCTTTCAAGCAAAGCGCAGTTTGTCGTTACCGACCCTGCAAACATTGCCACCAGTATCGTAAATACTGCTAATCAGATTGTTCAAACGTCATCGACGGCTGCCAACATGATTAAAAATTTTCAGGAAGTGAAAAAGGTCTATGACCAAGGTAAAGAGTATTATGACAAGTTGAAAGCCGTACACAATTTATTACAGGATGCCAAGAAAGTGAGAAATACCATTCTCATGGTCGGCGAAATTTCCGACATCTACGTCAATAATTTTCAAAAGATGATGGCTGACCCGAACTTCCGCATCGAAGAATTGACGGCGATTGCCTTCGGCTATACGAAGTTGCTGCAACAAAGCGCGGATATGATTTTGGAACTCAAAGACGTGGTTAACGTCAACGGACTTTCGATGACCGATGCCGAGCGCATGGACATCATTAACTACGTGCATGACCGACTGGTGCAACATCGCAATCTCGTATCCTACTATACTCGTAAGAATATTTCCATTTCTTACCTGCGAGCGCAAAAGAAGGGTGATACTGACCGAGTGATGTCCTTGTACGGAACGGCTGACGAACGCTATTGGTAACCCTAAAATCAACTCATTATGGTACTATTAGCCGTTGATTTCGACAACCTGCACCAAATTCTGCGAAACCTCTACACCGAAATGATGCCCCTGTGCGGTAACATGGCGGGGGTAGCCAAAGGGATTGCGGGATTGGGTGCGTTGTTCTACGTTGCCACCCGTGTGTGGCAATCGTTATCCCGCGCCGAACCTATTGATGTCTATCCGCTCTTACGACCGTTTGCAATCGGGCTTTGTATTATGTTCTTCCCAACTTTTGTGTTGGGAACGATTAATACCGTGATGTCGCCCGTTGTAAAAGGCTGTAACCAAATGTTGCAAACGCAAACATTTGATATGAACGAGTATCGCCGCCAAAAAGACCAACTGGAATATGAAGCCATGATGCGCAACCCTGAAACTGCTTATCTCGTCAGCAATGAAGAATTTGACCGCCAACTGGACGAACTCGGATGGTCGCCTTCTGACTTAATGGTAGTGACGGGAATGTATGTCGAGCGCGGGATGTATAGCCTGAAAAAGTCCATCCGCGACTGGTTCAGGGAACTTTTAGAAATACTGTTTCAAGCCGCCGCATTAGTCATCGACACGATACGAACGTTCTTCCTGATTGTCTTAGCCATTCTTGGCCCGCTCGCCTTTGCGATAAGCGTCTATGATGGCTTTCAATCGACCATGACACAATGGATAACGCGCTACATCAGCGTGTATCTGTGGCTACCCGTATCGGATTTGTTCAGTTGCATACTGGCAAAAATCCAAGTCCTCATGCTGCAAAACGATATTTCCGAATTGCAGAACAACCCCAACTTTTCCATTGATTCATCCAATACGGTGTATATCATCTTTATGCTGATTGGCATTGTCGGCTACTTCACGATTCCGACGGTATCGAATTGGATTATTTCGGCGGGCGGAATGGGTAACTACGGGCGCAACGTCAACGCTGCTGCCATGAAAGCGGGCGGTGCTGCGGGGGCTGCGGCAGGTTCGGTTACGGGAAACATATCAGGAAAATTAATGGGGCGGTGAGCCACCGCTGGCAATTATTTATTCATAAAACAGAAAATGTATGGAATTTAAATCATTAAAAAACATCGAAACATCCTTCAAACAAATACGGTTCTTCGGAATCGTGTTTGTCTGCCTGTGCGCGGGAATTGTCGGGTATGCCCTTTGGAACTCGTACAGTTTCGCCGAAGCACAGCGGCAGAAAATCTACGTACTGGATGGCGGGAAATCGTTGATGCTCGCACTTTCGCAGGACTTGTCACAAAACAGACCTGTGGAAGCTCGCGAACACATCAAGCGTTTCCACGAACTCTTTTTCACGCTGTCGCCAGATAAGAATGCCATCGAAAGCAATATCAAACGCGCCCTGTTTTTGGTTGATAAAAGTGCTTTCGGCTACTACAAAGACCTGACGGAAAAAGGTTACTACAACCGCATAATCAGTGGGAATATCAATCAAACCATTGCCGTGGATAGTGTGCAGTGCAATTTTGATTCGTACCCGTACAAAGTGGCTACGTATGCAAGGCAAATGATAATCCGTGAAAGCAATATCACCGAGCGAAGTTTAGTAACGCGTTGTAATCTTATTAACTCGGTACGAAGTGATAACAACCCGCACGGCTTTATCATGGAAGCCTTTGAAATCGTTGAAAACAGGGATTTACGAGTCATTGACCGCTAAAATTTACAATGTATGATAAAGAAACAAGTAAACAGATTTAGGGATTGGATAGAAGACGGGCTTCGCCGTGTATGCGGCGGAATGTCGCCTGAACGGCGGCTGATAACCATTTTGGCGTTTTGCGTCATCTTCGGCAGCCTGTCCATTTACATGACCGTCAGTTCCATTTACAACATCGGCAAGCGCGATGCAGAGCAAAAGTATTTGGAAATTGAGCACATGAAACGATTGGAACTGCAATATTCCAACGACAGTATTAACCATTTAAAACAGCAAAAGTATGAGCGAGAACAATCAAACGGACAGTAAGCAAACGCTTACGCCCGAACAAAAGCAGAAGATGAAGAAGTACGCCATCTTCGCTTTGATGGTCGTGATTTTCGGGGCTTGCCTGTGGCTGATTTTCGCCCCGTCGGCGGATGAAAAAGCGAAGACGGAAGCCACGCAAGGCTTTAATGCCAATATCCCAATGCCCAAGGAAGAAGGCATTATCGGCGATAAAGAAAGCGCCTACGAAGACGAAAGGATGAACCAAAAAAAGAACGAGAAAATGCGTTCGTTACAGGATTTTGCCGACATGTTGGGCGGTGAAAAAGAAAAACCGTCAAGCGATTTGGTGTTAATGGATAACGAACCAACTGCACAAAAATCGGGTGGCTACACGTCGCAAAAGCAACGACCATCGTCCATTCAAACTTCCGTTTCCGCCTATAAGGACATTAATCGAACGCTTGGAAATTTCTACGAAAGTCCGAAAGACGACCCTGAAAAGGAACGCTTGGTAAAGGAACTGGAAGAAATTAAGGCAAAAATGGCTGAAAGTGAAAGCAAGAAAAACTCGGTGGACGAACAAATGGCGTTGATGGAAAAATCTTACCAAATTGCAGCGAAGTACATGCCGCAAATGCAGGGACAATCAATGGAAGCCAACGGACAACCTGCTTCGTCCGGACAAACCAATTCGCGCAACGCATCAGGTAAAACGCAGGTGGTTCCCGTGTCGCAAGTAACGGAACGCACGGTGTCGGCATTACAACAGGATATGAGTAGTGCCGACATTGTAAAGGCGTTCAGTCAGCCCCGAAATATGGGATTTTTAACGGCGACTGCTGAAAAGCAAGCGGAAGCCAAGAATACCATTACCGCTTGTGTACACGATGAACAAACGATTTTGAACGGACAGAGCGTCCGCCTTCGTTTGCTCGAACCCATGAAAGCGGGCAATATCCTTATTCCACGAAATACCCTGATTACAGGAATGGGCAAAATCCAAGGCGAACGGCTTGATGTTATTATCAATTCATTGGAATACGAGGGTTCGATTATTTCCGTGCAAATCATGGTGTATGATACCGATGGACAGCAAGGTGTTTTCATTCCGAATACTGCCGAAGTCAACGCTGCCAAGGAAATTGTTGCCAACATGGGCGCGAGTGCCGGAACGAGCATCAGCCTGACAAGCGATGCGGGTCAGCAGTTGGCTGCCGACTTGGGGCGTGGACTGATTCAGGGAACCTCGCAGTTCGTTTCCAAAAAATTAAGAGAAGTAAAAGTCAATCTCAAAGCAGGGTACAGAGTTTTTCTGTTACCTAACGAAAAATAAATAAACCACTAAAATCCAAAAGTAATGAAACAGTATTTTTTAATGATTGCCTTCGTGGTAATTGCATGTACAGCAAACGCACAAAACAAACCGTCTTCGGGCGACTTCTACGACGGGTTTACCCGTAAAATCACGTATGACAGAATGATTCCGCCGTATGGCTTAGAAGTTACGTTCGATAAAACCGTCCACATTATTTTTCCCGCCAACGTGCGCTATGTGGATTTGGGTTCAACCAACATCATCGCAGGAAAAGCGGACGGCTCGGAAAACGTTGTCCGTGTAAAAGCCGCCGTGAAAAACTTTGAAACGGAAACCAACTTTTCAGTCATCACCGACGAAGGCAGTTTTTATGCCTTCAACGTTCGGTATGCCGACGAACCCGAAAAGTTGAATGTCGAAATGAAAGATTTTATGCACGATGGCGAAGCAGTGAACCGCCCGAACAATTCTTTAGAAATTTACCTGAAAGAATTGGGTAACGAATCGCCCAAAGTCGTGCAAATTATCATGAAATCCATCTACCAAAGCGATAAGCGTAAGGTAAAGCACATAGGCTGCAAACGCTTCGGTATCCAGTATTTTTTGAAAGGAATTTATACGCACAACGGATTAATGTATTTCCATACGCAAACTAAGAACGCCTCGAACGTGCCGTTTGACATTGATTTTATCCGTTGGAAAATCGTCGATAAAAAGGTTGCCAAGCGTACTGCCATTCAGGAAACAGTCATTTATCCAGTCCGCGCCTACCACAACGTAACGCAGGTGTTGGGTAAACGTTCGGAACGCAGCGTGTTTGCAATGGATAAGTTTACGATTCCCGACGGCAAGCAACTGGTGGTGGAACTCTTTGAAAAGAACGGCGGGCGGCATCAGACCTTCATTATCGAAAACAGCGATTTGATACGTGCCGAAGTGATTAACGAACTAAAAGTGAAGTAAGATGAAAAAAGTAACATTTTTACTTGCGTTGATGCTGTGCCTGGTTGTTCAAAACCAAGCGCAGGCACAACGCCGTTTGCCCTCGCAAAAGGGCATTCAACTCACTGGCGGAACAGTCAATGGATTCAACTTCGATACCAAAAGCGACGGTTTTGGCTTCCATTTCGGCGCGGCGATGTCGTCCTATACCAAGCAAGGGCATCACTGGCTATTTGGTGGCGAATACCTGCAAAAGCAGTATTTGTACAACGACTTGCGATTGCCGTTGGCGCAAATTACGGGCGAAGGTGGCTACTACCTGAACTTTCTGTCGGATGGTAGTAAAACGTTCTTTCTGTCGCTCGGTGTGTCGGGCATGGCGGGTTACGAAACCATCAACTGGAACGATAAGTTGCTGCCCGACGGGGCGACCATCCAAAACGCTGATGCGTTCATCTACGGCGGTGCGCTGACGCTCGAAACGGAAATCTACCTGACGGATTTTGCCGCACTCATGTTCAACGTCCGGGAACGGATACTGTGGGGTTCAACGGTCGGAAAGTTCAACACGCAAATCGGCGTGGGAATTAAGTTTATCATCAATTAAAACAACGAATATGAAACGATTTGCATCAACCATTTTATACACGCTATTGCTGTCGGCAATAGTCTGTGCCTGTAGCGACGATTTGGATATTAAGCAGGATTACAGATTTTCTGTTGAAACGTTGCCGCTTCCGAAGTCGCTGCAAAAGGGCGAAACAGTTGCCTTAGAGTTTTCGATTGTCCGAGAAGGGCATTACGAAGGAACGGCGTATAAATTCCGGTACTTCCAAAGTGAGGGAACGGGAACGCTGACAGACAGCAAAGGAAAATCCATCCCGATGAACCGCTTTCAGCCCATCGCTTCCGATGATTTTGTGCTGATTTATACCAACATGGCGGAAGAACAAGCCCAATTGGATTTTGTGTTTGAAGATAACTTCGGGAAACGGATGGAATATACGCTTACGTTTACGGGTAAGCGGACGGATGAGGGGCTGAAATAGAATTTTGAGTTTGGTTTTGGAAAGCCCTCGGCATTTGTCGGGGGCTTTCCTGCTAAATAACAGGAAGATAATTGCGCTATATATTAATTAAGTTGTAGCTTTGCACGCAAAATGTGGCATTTATTAAACTATATAATATGCAAATTCAATCTATTGAAATTACAAATGTAAAAGGAATAAGAAATAAGCTATTTAGGTTAGACCTTGTTCCAAATAAACCTAATATATTGGTAGCACCTAATGGATTTGGGAAAAGTTCATTTGCAGTTGCTTTTGATTCTTTAAGGAGTAACAAAATAGAATTGGATGAGAAAAATCATCATAAAAAATCAGCAGCACACAGACCTATTCTTTCACTTACATTAAGTACAGGGTTAACACTTATTGCAGATGATACTCAAAATACTATATTAGATCATTTTGATGTATTTGTCATAAATAATCAAACAGAGCCAAAGTCCAAAGTTCAGTCTTTTGGAGGAAGGACTTTTGCTAAAACTTCACTTGATATTGTCCCAACTGTATTAGTCCCAACGATTCCTTCAAAGATTGGCTTTAATTATTCTTCTGGCTCTATTAAAACATCCTTTGGAGCAAATGGGAATAAAATACTAAATAATATTTCGAATATTTTTGGATGCGGAGCATTATTTCATAGAATCGAAAATGAGATAGATTTCACAAGATTTAGTCTCAGAAATTATCAAACGACACTTAATAATACTATTATACAGATTAACCAGCAAACTGGAACAGGAGATAATATAAAAAACTGGATAAGGATAAATGTTTTACCTGCAATTCAAGCACTAGATGAATATCAAAAACTTTCTGATATTATCGCTTCATTTAGATTCAGGGAAATAACAAATGATGTCGATTTATTTCTAGCGACTTGGCAAATATTAACTATAAGAAATAACTTAGGTGCAAATTTCAAGAAGGCTTGCAAATATCTCTATTACCTCGATGAGAAAGACGACTATACTCAAACTATAGATTCTTTTAATCCTGTAAAAGATAGATTTGATATAAAACCTAAAGAAGAAAGAAATAGCCTTATTGTTTATTGGCCTAAGGCCCACGAAATTTCTAATGGACAAAGAGACATTTTGACATTCATAGCATTGTTATTAAAATCAAGACGTAATTTCAAGAAAAAGGATTGCATTTTAATAATTGATGAAATATTCGATTACATGGATGACGCAAATTTGATAACATTTCAATATTATATTTCCACTTTCATTGATGACATGAAAAGATGCAAGAAAAGAATATTTCCCATCTTATTGACACATTTAGACCCTCTGTTTTTTAATCATTTTTGCTTTAATGATAGTAAAATCAAAGTCAATTACATAAAAGACATCAACGTTAAGTCTAACCAGCAAATACTTAAACTGATATATAAGAGAGCAGACCCAAGCATTCAGGATAATGTTGATGCTTATTTTTTTCACTTTCATCCAGATATTTCTCAAATCGATTTGACAAATGAGTTTAAAACACTTAGTTTAAATATGGATTGGGCTAAGCCCGAAATGTTTTTAAAAAAGATATCTCGCGAGATTAGAAGATATTTATTTGAAGATAATACCTTCGACCCTCTGGCGATATGTTTTGGAGTAAGAATACAAATAGAGAAATTAGTTTACGATAATATCCCGGACAAAGAAAATAAACGAATCTTTATTGAAGAAGTAAATGGAACAAAAAATAAACTTCATTTCGCTCAAACAATTGGAGTTCATATCCCTGAAACTTATTTTCTGCTCGGAATAATTTACAATACCTCTTTGCATTTAATAGAGGGACAAGATGTGTCGAAACCATTAGGCCTAAAATTAGAGAATGGAACAATTAAGCAGATGATATTGAATATCTTTAAGTAATTCAAAAACGATTTAAACTGGTTTCTTTGCTACTTTCTTTTTCCGCTCACGTCAAGAAAGAAAGTAGCGGGCGGTTTCTCGCCCATATAAATAATTCTAAAGGTCAAAAGAATGACAATTGCACTGCTTTTCTGCCCGTCAGTTCATCAAACATATCTTTCACTTGCCGAACGATTTCACACGAAAATTTGGCGTTGAAATTGCCGCAAGTGTCATCCTTCAGTCGCTCGGCTGCGAGTTGGTGATGCAGTAACATTTCTTTTAAACCCTCTTTTAAACAATCCTTTCGGCTGTCCATCACTTTACCCCAAATACTCAAACCGCTTGAACTGCTTGCATTGCCTGTTGAGCAACTGACCGAATACGTCCATTTGCCGTTTTTACCTCGCCCAATTTGCAGGTAGTTTGAGGAATACGGTTTGTCCTTTACGGTAAACGGAATTTCTTCCTGTTCCAAAAATTCGGGACGTTGCAACCATCCGTGTTCATCCAGTTGCTTGCCGTCAAAGCCAAACAGTAAACCTCTGTCATACGCCCGTTTGTTGGTGATAAACTGATACGGGCGGTCGCCAAACCGCTCGTATTCGTCCATTACCGCTTTATCATTGAGCCATACCGCCTTTAGGTAAACGGCAGCAAAATGTCGTTCGCCCCGCCAAAAGTTGGCAGTTTGAAATTCTGCCAACTTTTCAAATTTCGATAGATTTTTGTAGTCCATGATTTTAGCGTTTTACTTTTGAATTTTCCACCAACCGTAAATTTCCGTATCATCGGGGGCAATGCTGCACAACTGCCCCTGTACACAATCTTCCGCAAGCATGTTGCAAATATGCTCTATATCCGAATCCGATAATGGATGCTCGTATTCCTCGTATTCTGCTTGGTAATCCGACCATTCCCACCAGTATTCAATGGTATGGGCATAAAGTCGGGTAGTTTTATTTCTTTCGTTTGTTTTCATATCCTTATGCTTTTTTGTTTAACCATTCGTCCCGCCGTTCTCTGCATTTTTCCAACGTTTCGGCAACCGTTGAAAACAGTTCGCCGTCTGTGTGTCGGTAGTCGTATTGGAAATATTCTTTACCCCGAAATGCACCTAATACACATTTCACATACTGTTCCTGTCCCTTTTCGGTGGTGGTGCTAACACCGTTTTTAGTAATGGATTCCGTTTCTTCGGGTGTGTAGTTCGCACATTGCCCGTGACAATATCCGCCGACTTTGCAGGTCGCACAATTACTGTAATTCGCAGGTAAATAGTACATACATTTTGCTACTGTTTCCATGATGCTATTATTTAGATGTTTGCTTAATTCCTTTGATTTCCTTTTCGGGATGTACATTAAAATCCCAATCTATATCGTCATCAGGCAACGTGGAATGAATATCACCCCCGATAACCAACCCGCAATGTTTTTGTACGTATTCGGCTGCCTGTTGCCTTGTTTCGGCTTTTACCTTAAAAACGCCCTCAAAAATGAAGCGTGTCTTTACTTCAAACTCTTTCATATTCTTTTGATTTATAAAATGATTAAACCCAAAATCAGCAATAACAAAGCGATGGAAACCAACATTACTATAATCCGAAACGCTAACCGTATCAATGCACGGACAATCAGGAAACCTGCTACAACTGCCAAGCAACTGCCTGTTCCGTAGTTCGCAACCAATGCCACAAGCAATCCCACAACTGCTATCCGCTTCGTCCACCGCCAAATTATATGTAGATTTGAGAGGCGAGGGAATTTTTGTTTCACGTTATGTTTACCGTTCTTCATCGTGCTGACTTTTTTTATATGCGTCATCGGTCGGGTCGGTCATTTTTGTTTCATAGGCAAGCACGGTGAAGGGTTTAGGGTTGTCAAGTTTTGCGCAAAAATTACGCTCGCCCGAAGGGAAAGAGGAAGAATTTTTGTGGCAACCGCAGGCTCGAACTTTACTGCCTGTTCAGAACCCGTAAGCACCTTTGCCGAATGATAACAAATACCGAATCCCGACAGCATTACAGACAATGGGAAGCGTGGGAAAGGAACGGTAATTGTAATTGAAAATAAGACCGCACAAACAAAGGTTTGTGTTTGTCTGTTTATAGTATAAACCAATAATGCAAGAAATTATGGATGAAGATTTGAAAAATATGACCCATGACGAACTTGTCGAAGAAGTCAAAAAATTACGGCAAGGTATTCGTAAACACCGCGATAGCAGCGGACATGATTTGTGTTGGTTTCATCCGCAGTTGTGGAATTTACTTCCTGAAAAATATGACCCGAAACTTTCGGTTCCCGACTGGCCGCAGTTTATGGAAGGCTGTGTCCGTTTTCGCAGGTCGTTGGATGAGCAATTGCCAGACGTTCCGCGTACCAACGAAACGTTTAATCCCAATGAATGAAATTCCGTTGCAAGGGTACAGCCGCCGCATGTACGCTTGCTTTCTCGCCGAGATTCTCTTTGAAGTGTACGGCACGGGAACGGAAAAGTGTATCGCAGGCAGGTATGAAAAAGCCGCTTGGGTAGCGGCTCTGTGAATTACTTCTTGCCGGGAAGTCGCCCGTCATTAAAATGCTCACGGATAAACTTATGTACATCCGATTCCAGATAGTACGTTTTCTGCTCGATACGCTTAAACGGCAATTGCCCCGAACTTCGGTAACGCTGCAAGGTACGTTTTGAGATATTCAGCATAAAACATAAGTCCTGATTGTCCAACAACAGTTCGCCGTTAAGTCGGTGGCGTACCTTTTCCTTTTTGGTAATGCGGTTTTCAAGCATATCGAGCCTATCCATAATGCGTTTCATCCACGCCTCGAAATTATTTTTATCTATAAACATGGTATTTGATTTTAAATATGACCGAGTATGAAATAACTTACATTGGACGGGTCTTTCAGAATGATTTCCTTGTCCCGCATGAATTTGATATAGCTTTTGGCTGTGCGTTCTTTCACGTCCAATATCGCTTGGATTTGCTCGCATAAGTCCACATAGGTGCAATGCCGTTGCTTGCCAAAGATGCCACGGGCAACGCTCACCAATTCGCTTTCCTTGCGTTTTTCCTTTTCTTCCTTCGTTTTTTCGCCGATGTATGTGTGCATCGCCAGTTCCTTGTTCCATGCGAACTGAATCAACGGAACGTCCAACGGGCTACCGTCACGAACTTTCAGGGCTTTGATAACCGAGATATTTGGGTCTTCATCCTTTTCGATGGAAAGGATGGCAGCCGCCTTGCGTTGCAGTTCTGAACCCAAATGCCCACGTAGTTTCATGCCGTTGGGAATAAAGTGAAGTACACATACGATACAGGTTTTGTAGATGCCTGCCAATCGGTAGAGTTCGTCGATGATTCCCACACTTTCGGCTTCGTCGTTGGCGCAACGTACCAAATCGGCAATGCCGTCGATAACGACCATTTGAATACCGCCATACTGGTAGTAGAATTTATCCATGCTTTGAACAATGGCTTGTAAGCGTTCTTTGCGCGACATGCTTGTCAGGCAGTAGGCTTTGAAGTAGTCGGGCATTTTATCCTGACGGCTTCTTCTCAAAATATTGGAAATGTTCTTGTACAGTTGCGTTTCTGATTGCTCTGTATCGTAGAGTAATACGGCTTTGTTCTTCCCGTCCACATTAATGGTTGTTCCCAAAGTGTCGATTGAAAAGTCGGCGTTACGGATGGCTCCGGCAATCAGGCTCCCTACATAGTTACTTTTTCCCGTTCCTTCACCACCCGTTATGCCGAACAGGTTGCCTTCCGTCCCCAATGGGACATCATTAATAGATATTATCATTTCTGCTTTGATTGGCGGATTATTGAAGTCAATCTCACACGGCTTTAGAATTGCCATAGTTTCGCTATAAAGTGTGTCCAAAAATTCGATGAACAACCCGATAAAGTTTTCGCGGGTATTTTCTGCTTTGAAATAATCAGATATATCTTTCTCTGTTTTTGTTCCCGCAAGCGGTAAAACGAGCCGTTTTACGCCAAATTCAGCCAATTGCTGTTGGTGCTTCGCCGAAGCATCCAAACCCGTTTTATCCGTATCGTAGAGTAAAACGATATGTTTGAAGCGGTGTGATAGTTTGCGGATGATGCTTGTTGGAATGGTAGCCGTTTCCGAATTGAAACAGATTGCATGAAAGCCACGTGAAGCCAAGGAAAGCACGTCTTTCTCGCCACCTGTAATGAACAGCGTATCGCCTTTGGCGGGCAGTTGTTCCAGTCCAAAACAATAATTTTCACCAAAGTTTCCGCCATACAGGAAGCGTATTTCAGAAACCGGACGGTAGATTTTTACATGCCGTTTACCAAGGTATCCGAATATTGGTTCTTGTTCCGATGAAGTAAAAAAGAAAGGTTTACCTTCGCTATTCTCGCTCTTAAATTCTTTTAGGGAAACGACTTTGTAGGCTTTCAGTATTTCAGAAGTGATGCCGTATTGTTGCCAAAACGCCAACTCTTTGGATGTGAAGTTTTGCTGAATGGTGCTGTATGGCTTACTTTTCTTTGGTTCAATTGGCTGTTCCTCTTTCGCAACTGGCTTCATAACTGGTGAAACTGAAACCACGAACGAAGTGTCGCCATCATCTAAATTCAGCGATAAGTCCCGATTGATAATTTGCAGTATCTCTACAAAGTCTTTTGAGTTCCGGCAATCCAAGCCTTTCAGTTTTCCTACGAAAAAGAAACAATCGCCACTGAAATCGTCGTTACCAAAATCTTTGATACGGTAACAGCCGTTGCGACGGTCAAAAAACACGTTACACGATGCTTTGCTGTCATCGTACAACGGATTCAAGAAGTTCCGTCCGATTCGCCATTGTCCCGGAATATAGTGTTTGAAAACGTCCAAACCGTTATTTGTTCGCCTTAGCAATTCTTCTTTGTTGAACATATTGTTGGTGATTGTTGATTAAGTTTTGAAGTGCTTCTTCGTTGCTGCGGATGCGTTTTTCATTCAGCATTCGTTTGATTTCCGCAATGGTATAGTAGGTTTTGCCCGATATGAGCGAGTAGGAAATCTTACCTTGTGAGCGCAAGCGTTGCAGCGTGCGTTCGCTGATTGCGAGAAAAGTGCAAACCTCGTAACTGTCCACCCATTCTTCGTCGGGGTCGGTGGCATCTGTTGACTGGTGTTCGACTACGAACTTGGCAATCGAATTGATTTTTGCCACTAAATCTTTATACGCTTGTGATTCGATAGTGATAACATCCATAGCAATAACTGTTTGAATTGCTGCAAATGTCGGTGGATTGCAAATTTTGAACGTCCAAGTTGGTACAACTATTTTTTTTAATAGCGATGAAATGCTTATCAGTAAAGGATTTTAAAATCAAAACTTTTGAGAATGTGCTATGTAAAACTTGGTAGTGGTGCTTTTTGCCACAAAATGACATAAAAAAAGCCTCAAAAACGGACGTTTTGAGGCTTAAATTATCAAAATCTATATGTGAAAACTTGGTACTATACTTGGCAAAAATGCTTTAGCAATCCGTTGAATTACAGCCAATTGAAAAATCAATATTGCCAAATAGTCAAATTGGGAACTTGGTAATTGCCCAATTTTACTACTTACTATCGTCTTTATCCATTTTTGCAATCAATTTGTCTTTCAACTCGTCTAAGAATTGAGTGCGGTTTACGCGCCCACGAAGGGTAAGGTAGGTGTGATATACATCGCCCAAATCAATATTAAACACATTTTCAAAGTATTCAGTCAGACGTATTCGTGATATTCGTCCGAAATTGAAACAATCGGCTTCGCAAATGGCATATATCAACTCTACAAGGTCTGTTTTGTTGCGTGTCCACGTTTCCTTTGCTTTAAGCGATGTATAACAATCGGATTGCGGGTGTTGCGGATGCTCTAATGCCATGAGTTCTTCATTGAAATAGATACGCAATAACTCGTTTGCCAAAATCTTTGCGACTTTGAAATCGCACGAAGTGGAAAACTTCGGGTCGCGTTCAAAGTAAAATGTTTCCAACATCATTTGTATATCGGGCTTGCCGCGCAGAAAATAGTATCTGTCTAAATGCGTACTTTCCGAACGATAATATTTGTAGAAATCTATGTTCTTATCAAATACATATTTCAGATGGTCAAGTTCTTTTTCTATGTAATTTTTCTGAACGCTGATGCTACCGTTTGGGCGCATGGCTTCAAAATTGTAAATCTTGCGGTAATAGATTAACTTGTGAAATATCTTTGGCTTTACTTCTTTAAAGAAGTGTATTTCTTCCGCTTCACTTTCAAAAGTATAGCCATATATAAAGTTTTTCAACTGTTCAAAGGCAGTCTCCAGCAGCAAAACTGATTCTTCTGCTTTTTTCAAAATACTCATTTCCGACATGTCAATCGCCTGAAATTGAGTATTCAACTGCTCCGTTATTTTGTCTATTTTCTTTCTCATTTAACTACTATATATTTATCCAACAATTATTTAGACATGATTATCCTAAATATTGCAACATATCAACTTAAACAAACCAATCCAATTCGACTTTAAAATACACAAAAACAATAATTATCAAGACAAACCGAACCAGTTTACCTATAAGCATAAAGAAAGCGGATGAATAAAAATTAGTGCGGTAAAAACCCAATGCCAATGCAAAAACATCCCCGATTATAGGAATCCAAGTCAAAAGCGCAAGCCAACTACCGTATTTATTCACTCTCTTTTTTTGCTTTTCAAGCGTTTCAGGTTTTACCCTGAACCATTTCTCAATCCATTCCCATTTGCCAACATAGCCCATCCAGTAGGTAACTAATCCGCCTAACCAGTTGCCAGAAACGCCCCAAAACAAAGTCAATGGAATGCTGCCGTCAAGAGCCAGTGCGGATACAAATAATGCATCTGAACTAAAGGGAATGATGGTTGCTGCCAAAAAGCAGCCCAAAAACAAACCTAAATAACCCCAGTCACCAAGTAATTCCATTATATACAGTTCATCATCCTTTATTTTACTCTAAATTGAAGTTCCCCTAACTTCGATGTTATTAGTTTGCAACCTTCCTATCCGTCCCCGCTATCATTATCAGTAAAGCAATTCCGAAAATCAGGTTGGGTTTTTCGCCTAAAATAAGGAATAGGCACTTGTTTTCGCTGCACCTATTTCGCATTCTGTAAACCGCCTACTTGGCGTCAAACGAAGAAACCTTGATAATTACAGCTAAACAGCTATAAGTAAATAGCCTTTGTGTCGCTGTTTAGAAAAACATTGACACAAAGGTTGGGAAAATGCTATTTACCAGCAGTGGCGCCCATTTAATGAAATCAATACTTCAATTTCCTGTCGTACAACAATGCTGCATTCAATACAACCAGTACGGAACCTGCATTATGTACCAATGCTCCGGTAATCGGGTTTAACCATCCCATAAGCGACATGCCTATCGCCACGAAATTGATAACCATCGAAAGGGTTATATTGAATTTTATCGTGCTCAAAGTGGAGTTAGATAACTTTTTGAGATACGGTATCTTTGATATTTCATCGCCCATCAGCGCAATATCAGCAGCTTCAATGGCGATATCGCTGCCCATACTTCCCATTGCCACACCGACATCAGCAGTTTTAAGAGCCGGAGCATCATTAACACCGTCGCCTATCATACAAACTTTTCGTCCTTCTTGCTGTAGTATTTCAATCTGCTCTACTTTCTGTCCGGGAAGTAGTTCGGCATAAATGGTATCTATTCCCGCCTGTTCTGCAAAATAGGAGGCAGCTTGCTTGTTATCGCCCGTCAGCAGGATTACTTCCGTACCCATCTTTTGCAGTTTGCCCACCATCTCTTTTGCATCGGGACGAATGACATCGGATAAGGCGACAAGACCTACGCACTTTCCATTTAAAGCAACTAAGATTGAAGCCTTGCCTTCCTGACGTATATTCTGTAAAGAATCTGTTACTTTATCTTCTATTTGGATTCCGTTTTCTTGTAGTAATGCAGTGTTGCTGCATATTACTTCGTGTTCGTCAATAACGGCTTTCAGCCCCTTACCCGGTATCATTTCAAATGTGGAAGGCTCCCTCACATCAATACCTTTATCCCGTGCATATTTTACGACGGCTTTTCCCAATGGATGTTCAGACCGCAACTCGGCAGAAGCAATAAGGGATAGTAAATCCCGCTCATTCATATCGTCTGAAAACATAAGCAGGTCACTAATTTCTAACTTGCCGTAAGTAAGTGTTCCGGTTTTATCGAATGTAACGCTATTCACCTTACCCATTGCTTCCAATGCTTCGCCCGATTTAATGAGTACACCATGCTTGGTTGCCTGCCCGATGGCTGCAATTACAGACGTAGGAGTAGCCAAGACCAATGCACAGGGACAAAAAACAACCAGTACAGTTACCGCACGGACAATATCGCCTGTGAAGAAATAAGCCAATATAGCGATCAGCAGAGCGATAGGAACAAGCCATGTAGCCCATTTATCGACGATGCGTTCCATCGGAGCCTTTTTATTCTCGGCGGATTTTACCATATCGACCATCTTTTGGAGTGAAGAATCTTTGCCCACTTTAGTCGCTTCGATGTCGATAGAGCCGAAGCGATTGATCGTTCCGCAGAATACATCATCGCCGATACTCTTATCCACCGGCAAAGACTCTCCCGTCATAATGGATTGGTCTATGGAAGTGTTCCCAAAAACAATTTTTCCATCGACAGGAATTGTTTCTCCTGGAAATACACGTAATAAATCATCCCTGTGTATTTCTTCCACAGGAACGATTTCTTCCGTGATGTTGCCATCAACCGTAATAATGCGCCGTCCTTTCTGCGGAGCAAGGTTCAACAGTTTGCTGATGCCTTTTCTGGCTCTGCCTGCCGCCCGTTCTTCGAGCAAAGCACCGATAGCCATGATGAAAGCTACTTCGCCTGCGGCAAAAAGTTCGCCTATGGCAATAGCAGCAACCATCGCGATAGATATTAACAAAGCAGATGATACCCACCGTTGAAAAATCAAACGGGTAAGAGCGAGATACAGTAGCGGTAATCCGCATATAAAAACAGTTACCCACGCGGGATCGATGAGCATTTTTGTGTCTGTCAATAACAACACTAAACTTATGGCAAGGAAAACACCTCCTACTATTGTCATCGGAAGACTTTCGAGAAAACTAAATATTTTTTTCATTTTAATTTTTATTTGTTCGTTAAACATTGATTTGATAAAAAGCGATGTGTCTAACAAACAAAGGGTGGTGCTCTAAGCCCCACAAAAAGCACTATACAGTCAGTATAGTTGAATGCAACATTGGGATTAAATAATGAAAGTAACTTCGTTTCGCAAGTTATGTCCGGTGGATTATCAACCATGTAAGATGGTTGATAATCCAGGACATATTCTTTCTTGTCATTCGTTTTTTTAAGATGTAGCCCTGTTGTATCATCTGAATCAGAATAATCAAACCGATAGCTACAATAGCATTCTTTTGTTTTATCTGTTGTTGGATTATGGTGTTCAAATTGTTCCTTAAAATCCTCTCCCAACAGATCGACTACGGATGAAAAGAAACTGAAATGATGCGTATGGGGTATAACAGCATGAGCAAGAACTAATATCCCTGCCAAAACAAGCAACAGCTTGTTTTCTTTGTACAATTTCATTTTACTGTGCATACACATCATTCAAAACTTAAAGTTCCACCGCCGATAACTCCGCCAATGATAAATTATAATCTCTCTCCGCTTCCAATACCTTGTTGATGGCATCGTAGTAGTATTCCACTTCCATGAGGTAGGTAAGCAGTGAGATTTCGCCTGCGTCCAAGGCTCTTTTCAGCAGCGGTTCGTTGCCGTTAGCCGTAATGGACTGGCGGTATTTCAACGCGTTCTGTTGTAAGCCCGACGCTTTCAGGTGCAGGCTTTGCAGGCGGTTATAAAACTGCACTTTGGTGTCAGCCAACACCGATTCGTCGGCTGTAACCTGTGCACGGGCTTGTTTAACGCGGTTTTTGTTTTCCCAAAGCGGAATGGAAACACCGACCATAACGCCTTGGAAGCGTTCGCCTGTTACCGCTTCGCTCATGTAGCCCGCCGAAAACTTGGGCAAGCCCATTGCCTGATTCAACTTTATTTGCCGCTTGCTGATTTCGATTTGTCCGCTGACGTATTGTAACACGGGGCTTTTCGGTTCGGCAGAGGCGTACCAGTCTTCAAAATTGGCAGGCAGCACGTTGGCAGGGTACACATCATCGGTAAAAGCAATGTCCTTGCCGCCGTTCAACCCTTTGAGTTGGGACAGCAAAGTCGCCTGTTCTGTCCTGATACGTGCCATTTCGTTTTGAACGGTTGTCAGGTTCAGTTGCGCCTTGTTGTTTTCCAATACGTTGGCATCGCCTTTCGCCATGCGCGACTGGTAGGTAGCGGCAATGCGTTCGGCATTCTGCAACCTTGCGGCATACTCTTTCGCTAAGGTATTGTAGTACACCAAATCAACGCAAACTTTTTTGGCTGCCAACAGCAGGTTAATCCGCTCGGCTTTGTACTGCATTTCCGCATTGGCGTTTTGCAGGTCGGCAATCTTTCCCCTGTGGCTGTAAGCCGTTGGGAAGTCGAACGATTGCTTTACGGTAAAGTCCGTGCGGTTGCCTATGACGTTGGGATTACCCCATAGATAGTGAAATTCAACTTCGGGATTGGCAAGGTAGATTCCCGTGCGGTTACCCAATTTTTGCGCTTCCATCTGTTCACGCAGCGCAGTGAGCGTGGAACTGTTTGCTTCTATTGTTTGCAAAACAGTTTCATATCCGTTTTGTGCTTTCGCAGAAAACAGAACGGATACGAACAATAGGCTAATTACTATTTTTTTCATTTTTCTTCTGTTTTCTTTTTTCCAACATTTCGTACACTACAGGCACAATATAAATATTTAATAGCGTGGACGTAAGCAATCCACCCAACACTACAACTGCCATCGGGCTTTGTATCTCGTTGCCGGGCTTATCGCCCTGAAAAACGAGCGGGATAAGTGCCAATGCCGCCGTAAGTGCGGTCATCAGTATCGGGTTGAGCCTGTCCATCGAGCCATGTACTACAATCTCACGCAATTTTGAATCTTGAACTTCGATTTCCGAATCAATCCCTTCTGACTTCAACTCATCGCTCGAAATTTGCAATTCTTCATTGTGCTGCTGCATGTGTTGGTATTTGGATATAAGCAGGATTCCGTTTCGCGTAGCGATTCCGAATAGGGTGATAAAACCGATGATGGACGGAATGCTGACAATATCGGACGTGAAGAACACAGCAAACACGCCGCCAATCAACGCCAACGGTAAGTTCAGCAATACAATGGCTGATAGCGTGAGGTTTTTGAACTCGCCATAGAGCAAGAGGAAAATCACACATAACGCCAAAAACGAGGTGATAAGCAGGGTTCGCGAGGCACTTTCGGCACTCTCAAACTGTCCACCGTATTCCACGCGGTAGCCTTCGGGCAGGTTGATATTTGCACCGATGTTGGCTTTGATATCCTCTACGACACCTTTTAGATCACGCCCCGACACGTTTGCCGAAACTACGATTTTACGCTGTACGTTTTCGCGGGTAATAGTGTTGGGGCCGCCAACGGAAACCACTTCGGCAATTTCTTCCAACGGCACTTTACGCCCGTTGCCGATGTCAATCAGAGCGGCTTTCACTTGGTCGATACTTTGGGTGTAGTTTTGATTCAAGCGAAGCACCAAATCGAAGCTGCGTTGCCCTTCGTAGATGTCCGCCAACTTTTCGCCGCCATACGCTATGTCGATAAACTTATTGAAATCTTCAATGGTGATGCCGTACTTGGCTAACATACCGCGATTGGCGCGTACCTGTAATTGTGGTGTTTCGGTTTGCTGTTCCACCGCCACGTCTACCAGTCCGTCAATTCCCTTGATGGAATTTTGGATTTGGTTACCCATCATAAATAAGCGGCTTAAATCGGGGCCGAATATTTTAATGGCAATGTTGGCACGAGTTCCCGAAAGCATATGGTCGATGCGGTGTCCCAAAGGCTGCCCGACGGTAGTCGCCATGCCCGGAACGCCTGCCAACGTGTGGCGTACATCTTCCATAAATTCTTCTCGTGAACGGTCTTTTAGTTGAAACATCACATCAATTTCGGCACTGTTGCTGCTTTGTGCATGTTCGTCCAACTCGCCGCGTCCCGTGCGCCTTGCCGTTCCCGTTACTTCGGGAATATTCATTAGTTCGGTTTCAATTAGATTACCCAAACGACTGCTTTCTTCCAACGAAACACCGGGTTTGGTTACGGCAGAAATGACCAACGAACCTTCATTAAATTCGGGTAAAAAACTCTGTCCCATTGTAAAAAACAAGCCAAGCGACACAATAAACACGCCGATAGTTGGATACAACACTTTCTTTTTGTTGCGTAGCACCCATTGCAGCGATGAACCGTAGAAGGTTGAAAGTTTGCGGGTCAGCAAGCTGTCTTTTTCGTTTTTATCCAAATACTTATCGCCCGAAAGCATCAACTTACACATGAGCGGCGTTACGGTCATGGCGACAATCAGCGACATGAACAGCGAAACAATATATGCCACGCCGAGCGGTTTAAGCATTCGTCCTTCCATTCCCGTAAGGAAAAACAGGGGAACAAACGCTACAATGATAATGAGCGTAGCATTGAGGATAGAAGCACGGATTTCGCGCGAGGCATCGAATACTATCGTGAAAGAGGACTGTCGGTGCTCTTTGGGCTTGCGATGGTTTTGCCGCAGGCGTTTGTACACGTTTTCCACGTCGATAATGGCATCGTCCACCAACGAACCGATGGCGATACACATCCCGCCGAGGGTCATGGTATTGATGTTCATGCCCAACAGGTAGAGTACGATAATTGCACCCAACAGCGAAAGCGGAATAGCCACAACGGATATAACCGTGGTGCGTAAACTTCCCAAAAACAGGAACAGAATAATGACTACGAACAGCGCGCCTTCCATCAGTGCGCCACCCACGTTATTGACGGATGATTCGATAAAATCTGCTTGACGGAAAATTTTGGTATCCAACTTTACATCTGCGGGAAGTGTGGCTTGTATTTCTGCCAACCGCCGTTCGATGTTTTCGGTTACGTTGAGCGTATTGATATTGGGCTGTTTGGAAATGGCAAGTATAACGGCGGGCTTGCCGTTTTGCGAGGCTGAACCCAACTTTAAGGCACTGCCGATAACAATTTCCGCCACATCTGAAACAACAACGGGTTTACCATTTACGGTTTTAATGAATGTTGCTCCCAACTCTTCGAGGCTGTTGGTTCGAGCCATGCCGCGCAGGATAAATTCGTTACCGTAGTCGCGGATTACGCTGCCCGACGAATTGGCGCTGAATGTGCTTCCCACGTTTTCCAACTCGTTCATGCTTACACCGTAAACGTCCATCTTTTGCGGGTCGGCAAGTATTTGGTACTGCTTGTAATCGCCGCCGATAATGGTTACCTGCGACACGCCGCCCGTGGCGAGTATCGAGGGTTTTACCACCCAATCGGCTAAAGTGCGCAGTTCCATCATCGAAGTGCTGTCGGCTTGCAAGCCAAGTAGCAGGATTTCGCCCATGATGCTCGATTGCGGGGCTAATACGGGAACGACATCGGCGGGTAATTCGCTGCCGAGCGATACCATTTTTTCGCTTACAATCTGGCGGGCTTTGAAAATATCCGTTCCCCATCCGAACTCTACCCACACGAAGGAATATCCCTGCATGGATGCCGAGCGGACGCGGCGTACATCGGTTGCACCGTTGACGGCTGTTTCGATATGGAAGGTTACCAACCGTTCCACTTCTTCGGCAGCCATGCCGTGTGCATCGGTCATTACAACTACTGTCGGGGCTGTGAGGTCGGGGAACACGTCAATATCCATCTTTTGGGATATGTACGTTCCGCCTACAATCAGCAGCACCGCTCCCAGCAACACAAATAGTTTGTTATTGAGAGAGAATTTTATGATTTTATTCAGCATGTTGTCAATGGATTAATGCACGTGTCCCGAATGCGCATCCAACGCCCCCGAAGCCTGTGCCAGTTTTACTAATATTGCGCCTTTGGCAACAACACGGTCGCTATCCGCTATGCCTGATACTACTTCTGTGCGGAAACCGTCGGTTACGCCTTTTTTGATTTCCCGTTTCTCGAAAAATTCGGGTGTCAATTGCACGTAAACGAAGTAGTTTCCCATTTCTTCCACAACGGATTCATTGGGTACGGTGATTGCTTGCGCGTTGGTTTGCGTTTTGATGTACATTTCTACGAAACTGCCCGATAGTAATCCTGCACTGTTTTTCACTTGGAAAACAACGGGTATAAGCGGATTAGCGAGGTCGGATGATTTGCCGAATGACACTACACGTCCGTTCAATTCTTCCAATGTAAAGGTGCGACCGTCGTCCAACACTTTGATGTTGGCAGAGGTAATGCCGCCCAAAATCGAAAAATACTTGGGTTGCAATTCGGCTTTGATAAGTAAATCGCGGTTTTGCGAAACCACCAATACGGGTTGTCCCGCTTCGGCGTATTGCCCGTTGCTGACCAATACCTGCGTGATAAATCCGCTGATAGGTGAAGAAACGGTTTGCTTTCCTGCCGAAAAATTCTTCCGTAGGTTGTTGAATACGGCTTCGGCGTTGGTAAATTCCGTTTGTGCCTTCAACAGTTCGCTTTGCGAAACGATGTTGTCTTTTGCCAACTCTTTTTTACGGTCATACTCGGCTTTAGCTCGGTTGTATTCGCTTTCAGCACCGCTGTAACGTACCATCAGGTTGTTGTCAGCCATTCCGCCGCCTTCAATGGAAAACAGCGATTGTCCTGCGCCAACGGCTTTTCCGTCCACCACATCACCGTTCGGAAAAAGTACAATGCCTGCGGTTTTAGCCGTTATAATTTGTTGGTCGCCCTGCGAAGGTTGGATTTGCGCAGTGGTTCGGATAATTTGCCCGAAGGGTTCGCGTGTGGCTGCCGCAGTTGAGAAATCGACTTTCCAACTTTGTTCTTTGGTAAATACTACGCCGTTGCTGCTCGAAGCCACGGCATCTGCCGCGTCGTGCTGTGCATCGTGTACATCGGTATAAACCTTAATGTTGGAAACAACGATTTGCGAAGTTCCCTGCGGTGTTGCAATGTCGAACACCAATTTTCCCGTTCCTGCGGTGGCAGGTTGCAGCGAAAATTTATAGATGCCGGGGCGTGTAGGTGTTTCGAGTGTTTGACGTGCGCCATCGGTTCCGACAATTAAACTTACCGTTATTTTTCCTTCTGTAATCGGTTTGAAATTTTTCAGGAAGGAAAAGTGGGCGAGAATATCGCTCGGTTGTCCCACGACAAAAGGCGTTGCTTCGGCGAAAACCTCAAAATCGCTGCTGTATGCGGTGAGTTGAAGTTTTTCGTCGTGCGGATGGTCGCCTGCGGGTTGTTCTGATTTGCCTTTACAGCCGAACATGACGGCAGTAAGGCATACTAAATATAGGATGCGTTTCATCTTTTACTTGATTTTAGAGAATAGGGTATCAGCAACCGGGGAACAGAATTGCGTAAAGCAACTATTCCCGATTGTCAATTCCCAATTCGATTATTAATGTTTGTGAGGTTTGCCGTCGCCGTGGTCGTGCGCTTGACCGTGGTCATCGTGCTTTTGATTTAGGCTGTCTTTCTTGGCGGCAGTCGTGTCGGCTTCTACCTTGAAAGTTTCTTGTGCAGGCTTGGCTGGGTCGGCGGCATGGTCGGTATGTACGCTACCATCATCGTGCTTATGCGTACCGTTATTACTGTTGGATTTGTTGCCGCATGAGGCAAAAAGGAAACCGCAGATTGCGATGGCTAAAAATATCTTTTTCATTTGAATTTTCGTTTAATTTTTTTGAACTGAATTGAATAATCACAAACCACAAAGCCTGTTACGGGCTGTGGTTGTAAAACGCTCGATAAAAAATTAAACGATAGGTGGGGCGCGTGGCGGAACGCCTAAAGTAAAGGCTATTGGAATTTTAAGCGGGACATAATAAATGTTCTGCTTGTCAATTTCAACCTCTTTAGGTGTAAAGTCAAATGTTTGAACCGCATGGCAGTATAGCGTAAGGGTTGCAAACAGTTGGGCAATGGTATTGCTTGAACTTAATGTATAAACTTCGGGGTGCTGCGATTCCTCATGATGGGGAAACTTATGTGTATCATGGTGATGGGTTGAACCGTCAGCATGATGATGTTCGTCGTCATTATCATGGAATACATCAATCGCCGCACTAACGGTTTCCCAAAGGTGCGTGTGATGGTCGTGCGGGATAATGGTATGTATTAATACCGAACCATATACCGCAAGAATTAGATATGATATGACCTTCCTAAATCTCATGTTTGCAAAGATATGGATTTTTTTAACATGATAGGATAATTCTTATATGGAAAAAAATTTGTGCAAGGTGCAAGTCTATCTATATATAGATGCTTGCACCTTGCACAAAGGATAAAAGATTAATAGTGAGAATGTTTGTTGTTATTGAAAAAATGTGTAATTTTGAACCTGAGTTCTAAGCAGTCAAACGGGTGACAATAGCCGCCAAAAAGGCCAAGTAAAGCAATTTACCCCCATTTGTACCCCATGAACGAAATTGAAATATTGAATCACTGAATATTAGCGTAATACGGGTAGGGTTTTAAACCCGTCCGGACCGCTAAATGGGAAAAGGACAAAAAGACGAATGTAAGTCTTTGATTGTCAAGAGTAAGTAGAAAACGTACATTAACTGTACCCCCTACATTAAAAATAAGGGATAATCTACTAACAGACAGTCAGTTAAAGCGAAAAGTTCATCTTCCGTCCATACCGCCAAAGTTAAAGCCGAAAGGTGACAAAAATTAGTTAAATCCTACAATATCAACATATTGTAGGATTTTTATTTTTATCCATATAGCCAGAAAAAGACATTAAACAGGCATCGAACGCCTTAATTCGTTCCCCAAAGTGTTCACCCTAAGCGGAAAAAGTGTTCACCCTAAATCGTCTTTAATTGGCAGTGTATCAGACATTTTTGGAAGTACAAGATTTACTCATTCAAGAAACAATATTGTTTTATTTGTAATTAAAAATGAGTAGTTATGAAAAGTACATTTAATGTCATTTATTACATCCGTCGGGACAAATTAAAGAAAGACGGAACTGCACCAATTTTCTGCCGAATCACAATCTCTCAAGAGAAAGTTAGCTTTAATATAAAAGCAGCAATAAATGAGAATATTTGGGAATCAACTACAGGCAGAGCAACAGGTAAAAGTAAAGATGCTTTAGGTATCAATAAGATTATAGATTCTTATTCCACTCTAATCAAAGAGAAATACAACGAGATATTCGACAGAGACGGGATTGTCTCTACAGAAGCATTAAAAAATAGTATTTTGGGTATCTCCTCCTCCCCTAATGATATTCCAATCTATCTTTTGGAAGTCTATCGTCAGCACAATGAAGATATGGAAAAACTGGTCGGCACAAAATACTCTCCCGCTATCCTGCAAAAATACAAGTGTGTTTATAAAAAGATTCAGACATTCTTAAAATTCAAATACAATCTGTCTGATATAAAACTGAAAGATATTAAACACAGTTTCTTAACGGATTTTGAAACTTATCTTAGAATTGAAGGGAATTGCCAGACCAATACAATCGGGCGCAACATGAGGCTTCTGAAGAAGATTATCAATATAGCAAAGAATAATGGTTGGATCATTGCAGACCCCTATGCGAATTATAAAATTCATTTTGAGAAGGTTGACAGAGGATATCTGACCGAAGAAGAGATAAAAGCAATTATTGAGAAAGACTTCTCTATTGGCCGGATTGAAAAAGTAAGGGATATATTTATATTTTCCTGCTTTACAGGACTTTCATATGCAGATATATATGAATTAACGTATGACGATATAAAGCCTCATTTTGATGATAATTTATGGATTATGAAGAAGCGTGTTAAAACGAATACAGATATAACCGTTCCGTTGATGGATATACCGCTTTCTATAATCGAGAAATACAGAGGGAAACAAAAGAACAACAAAGTTCTTCCGACAATGTGCAATCAAAAGATGAACTCTTATTTGAAGGAAATTGCCGATTTGTGCGGTATTGAGAAGCACCTCACCTATCACATGAGCCGTCATACATTTGCAACGACGTTTTTATCGTTGGGTATTCCGATCGAGTCTGTATCGAAAATGCTGGGGCATACAAAAATTCAGACGACGCAGATATATGCCCGTATAACCAATAACAAGATAGCCAATGAAATGAACGCTATTGCGGGAAAACTAAAAACTTACGAATCAAAAAGTGCTATTGTTTAATCTAGTTGAATTTATGGAAACAGGATATATAAAGTTTACAGACATAGATACTGACAGACCAATTATTGAAGTGAAAATTGTAGATGGTACAGTTTGGATGACAGTAAATGAAATCGCTGATCTGTTTGGGGTTTATACTCCGACAATCAGCAAAAATCTAAAGGCTATTTTTAGGGATAGTTTATTGAAAGAAGCAGCTGTGACAAAAGAATACAGATATATCCGAAATGAGAAAGAAGAATATATTCGCATTTACTATAATTTAGAAGTTATTATTTTCTTGTGCTTTCGTATTCAATCCCTATATGCCAAAGCTTTTCGGGAATGGGTGTTGAATGCTTTTTGTGAATACGGAAGGGTAAAGGCAAAATCTGAAATGATCATAATATTCAATGCTAACACAGGAAAATCATCATTTAAAAATTTGAATTGATATGGAATTACAAATTATTCAAAATAAGATATTTGAAGTTCGCGGATTACGAGTGATGATTGATTTTCATTTGGCAGAACTCTATCAGGTTGAAACCCGAGTTTTAAAACAGGCTGTTCGAAGAAATATAGAGCGTTTTCCCAGTGTTTATGTTTGAACTGACGGATGAAGAAGCTATGAAATTGATAAACATAGGGGTGTCACAATCTGTGATACCCTCGGGCTATAATGTTGGGATATCTAAGATATTTGCATTCACCGAGCAGGGAGTAGCTATGCTCTCATCTGTATTACGAAGCAAAATATCAATTGAAATCAATATTTCAATCATGCGGGCATTTGTAGTTTTACGCCAATACGCTTTAGATTATGCAGAGCTTAACCAAAAGTTAGAAATATTTATGCTAGAAACGAATATGCAGTTTAATGAAATATATCAGGCTCTGACAGAGTTAGCCAGTACCAGAGAACAGGAAAATAAACCCAGAAAGCGTGTCGGATATATCCAAAATTAACAAGAGGAGCAATAGCTCCTCTTGCTTGTTTCTAAGACTAATTTTCTCTTTTCCATTTTATAAAATTATGTCATCTTCTTTCAATAGTGCAAAAACCTTTAATACACCGGGGACCTGAGCCGGTTCCTGCTTATACATCTCTAAGTCGAAAAATTTCACTGCAGCAATTTCATGACTTGGCTGTATTTTCTCTGTTAAATCATATCGAAAAGTGTCCTGTTCCATTATCAATTCAGGACTTTCTCCGTATGCCGGAGCAGAAATATGTTTGTATTTTTCGATTTTATCTGGTTGCAAGTCAATATTTAATTCTTCATGAATTTCTCTGATAAGTGCTTCTCTGGAAGTTTCTCCTTTATCTACTTTCCCACCCGGTAAATACCATGCATTCTTATTACTACTGTATGCTAAAAGCAATTGATTATTTTTTGTAACGACCAGTCCTGCTGTTAATAATGTCATTCTTATCCTTTATTTATTATAGCCTAATGATTGAAAAATCACTTTGTCTTAAAATTATATTAAGTCAAAGGTAAACGGACTCAATCGCATTCTTATTGAACTTCCCTGTAAAATTCAGCAATATATTCTTCCATAAATGAATGGCGTTTTGAGCTATCAGCTTAGCCGATTCTGTATTCATCAGATCCTTTAGTTTAAACAACTTGTCATAAAAGTGTTGAATACTTGAATTCTCTTTCTTCTTTTCATCAGGACTATATAAGATACGGTTTTTACTTCCACCATATGCAAAACACCGGGCAATACCAATTGCTCCGATAGCATCCAAATGGTCTGCATCTTGTACTATCTCGGCTTCAATTGAAGATGGCTTATTCCCTTTACTGAAAGAAACCTGAGAAACAATCTCAATTATCCGATCTATGATTGACTGTTCAACAGCCAAGGATTTAAGAAATGCACTGATTAACTCTTCTGACTTATCTATTCCGTTATGTAGTTTATGATCGCCCAGATCATGTAACCAAGCCGCCAATTCAACAATAAAACTATCCGCTTGTTCTGTTTTCAAAATCTTTCTGGCATTAATAACCACTCGTTCTATATGATAGTAGTCATGTCCCGTTCCTTCTTTAAGAAAAGTTTCTTTGATATATTCCTGTGCTTCTATCAGAATATCTTTATTCTCCATTCTTTTACTTATTGAAAAATATCCATAATGGTAAATTCACATTCTTTGGATTGGTGTTTATTAATCAGCGGGACAAGCCGTCTGAAATGCTCTGACTGACAATGTCTGTCCAATGCATCATGATTCGGCCATTCTTCAATGAAGATAAAGTGAGTTTTATCGTCCTGATCTATATAAAGATTGTATTCTATACAATCCTTCTCCTGTTTGGTCTTAGCAACCAATTCTTCATAAAGAGGTTTTACTATTTCCAAATACTCTTCTTTTATAAAATCCTCGGCTATAACTTTTATCATTTTGTTTTTTACTAAATTCTAATCTCAATAATATCATTAAGATTGGTCGTGTATCGTTTTGAGAGATGCTCCTGACGAATATTCTTACTATAACCGTTTCCCTGAACTGCAAGTTTTACAGTATCACGTCCATTCTTTTTATTTATCTCATCCAAAGTCCGGTTTAATCGCTGTAGCTTATCACGGTCTTTTTCATCAAAGAAATCTCGCAGTGCATATTCTTCGGGGATAATATCAATCAATACAACTCCAGCCCTTTTATATTCCAGATTCGGCAAATAGATAGAATCTAAAGCCTGACGGCAGTAACCAATAATCTCGGCTGTATCCGATGTGTAGAAAGACAAAGGAACAACCTTTGAAGGTTTGTATACATCCTCGTCAAATCGATCGGTTTGCACAAAAATATAAACGGCTTTGGTAACGGTTTTCTGTTTCCTCAATTTAGCGACACTCAATGAAGCTAAAGAAGCAATGGACTCCAATAAATTATTGTATTCCGTGATTGGCTGTCCAAAACTTCTGGATGTACATATCTGTTGTTTCTTAGCCGACAGTTCATCTTTTTCAATACAGGGGATACCTTGTAATTCCAGCCAGGTACGCTCCCCGATTACAGTCATCTTACCTCTGACCCATGATCGAGTCTTTTGTGTTAGATCATATGCTGTTTTTACTCCGTGATATTCAAGCATCTTTGTATGCCGACGCCCGATTCCCCAAACATCACCGATAGGTGTCTTTTGTAATGCTTTAATCCGTTTTTCTTCACTGTCAATAATACAAACATTGTTATATGCCTTGTATTTCTTGGCAAAGTGATTAGCTATCTTTCCTAATGTCTTAGTCGGTGCTACGCCTATGGATACAGAAATTCCTGTATTTTTAGTTACTGTGCGGACGATATGTCTGCTATAGCTTGTAACATCCTCTATTCCGTGCAGATGAAGAAAAGCCTCATCCACAGAATATACTTCCATATCGGGAACTAGATTGGATAGTGTATTCATTACTCTATCCGACATATCTCCATAGAGTGTGAAATTGGTGGAATAAACCCCAACATTATACTGCTTAACAAGCTCTTTTATTTGAAAGAATGGTACTCCCATTTTTATACCTAACGCTTTGGCCTCATTGCTTCGGGATATAACACAACCGTCATTGTTGCTGAGTACAACAACAGGACGATTGTTTAATGCCGGATTAAAAACCCGTTCACACGAAACAAAGAAGTTATTACAATCGATTAGAGCGTACATTAATCAAAATACAATATTCCGTTATGTTGATATTTTACATTTTCACTTGAAAGGACCTCTCTTTTGAATTTTTCACCACAATGCCTACAGGCATGTTTTATATGATTCAATTCTCCCATTTGGCTTTTTCCACATAGTGGGCAAAGTATATATCCCCACTTATATCCAGTTAATCTACTTCTAAAGTCAGCTTTCGCATATGACCTCCATGTGATTATCTGCGAAGTTTCATTTATTACATTTTCTATATACTGTAAAAAATCTGATGTGTAATTTTCTTGATTTTCATGCTTAGCCAATTCTTCATGAATTTCATTTGAACCGAATCTAATAACAATCCAACCTGCCGCCTGAAAGTTTACGTCCTTTTTTCTGTCTTTATTACTATGTTTTTGTCTATGAGAACGAATTCCATCACATTCAATTGCTATTTTAACAGGATTATTCAATACCCCTCCATAAATAGCAAAATCTACTTCATATTCTATTCCAGGACTTCCCATATCATATACATCTGGTATAAGAACCATTTCATTAGGCTTTACAAAATAATTCTTCATATCACTAGGATATTGATTCAATATCAGATAAAATGCTTTTTCTAAATCAGAATATTTATCGTTATTTATATAGTTGTCAATTATCTCGAATATATTTTCTGAATATGTCTCACTATATTCAGAATAATCATCCTCTATCCTAACACGTAGACGATTTATTAAAGTTTTTATATCCATATTAAGCAAACTATCTCTGTTTTTTTATTGAATAAGTAACAATCCCCCAGATAAGAAAATCATTATCTTCTGTCACTTTAACGGGTTTATATTTATCATTGGCAGGTATAAGCCACACTATCTCTTTTTCTATTTTGATATACTTAATAGTGAATTCTCCATCGACAAAGCAGACCGCCATATCTCCGTTCCGCGGCTCTAAAGATTTATCAATAATCAATATATCTCCATCATAAACACCTGCATCTTGCATGCTGTCACCACGCACACGGCCATAGAATGTGCTGGACGGATGGCGAACCAACTCTTTATTCAAATCAATAGCCAGATCCATAAAATCCTGTGCCGGACTGGGGAATCCGGCTTTGATCCCTCCGTCAGCTATAGGAAGTGATAATTCAGTATCTACTTCAGCACGAAATATTTCAAGAGATTTCTTTTCCATCAAAACAAAAGTACATAAAGCAACAGAGATAACGTGAATTAAGAATCTTAATTAATACATCCATATTATAGAATTTTACTTTCTGTTTCTCTTTTTATAACCACTCCTCTTTTGGTAGAGTCATCTCTTGATCGGTCTTTCTGTTCATCGGGCAAAGGTATGAATGGCTTTTAGTCCTACATATTCATTGCCTGACGGTTTTCGCAGAAATCTTCCTCTTTCCTTTCAGGCGAGCGTATTTACTGACGAAAAAATATGCCTGTCTAAAAGCCTATACCCATTTGTTGCCCTTGAAATAAAAAACGACCGACACGGCGGATGACGCATGAAAAAAAAAGTCGCAGTTATGAGAAACGAAAGAAAAATAATGAAACAAAACTCCCTCTCCTCTGGAATCATCATAAAATTGGGTTTAGGGGTAGCAATAATGGCTTTATGTGCGTGGATAGTAACGCAAGTGAGTATAAACATCTCTCTTATTACAGGACTTATCGGTGGCTATCTGATTATATGTCTTGTATTTAAGCTAGTAAAGCTATTCATCAAGATGATCTTATCAATCCTTGCCTTTATCATTCTTATCTCCATTTTCTTAATTCTAATCTTTTAAACTGTACAGCCATGACAAAATTATATTCATTATTCGCAGGAATAACAACCGACACAGAAGTGAAAGCAGTAGCAGAAAACCAAATTATTCAAATCGAAGGATATTCTTATGACCGTTATGTAGTCCACCAAATTACACACGACAAATACGGCTATCACTATCATCTGATTAACCTCCGTACACTTGATATGCAACAATCTGAAATCATTAAACCGTTGAGCCAAAAGTTTGGAATCGGTATGTATTACGATGAAAACAATATTGAATTCATGCCTGAAGAAGAAGTCATTGAACTCTATGCCAAAGCAAAGGCTAAAGAGGATGCAGAACAGGAAAAAGAGCGACAAGAAAATGAACGCAGAAAGGCTGTAAGGGAGATCGGTCGAAAATGGCTGAATGAAAACTTACCCCAAGATGCCAAAGCAATTATTGTGGCTCGCCTGAAAGCAGATGAATCCGACTCACAAACCGATTATTATGCCTCAAGGGTAACACGCACTGTAATCTTAGGTTTTTCCAAACACAAACGTGATATATTTTCCGAAATGAGGAAGTATGCTTCAAATTTTGAAGAAACAGCACATCTGGCAATCTATAATGAGGACTATGAACACAGAGAAAAGTATTCAATGGGTGCAGGCTATTATTTAGGAGAAAGCAAATACAGCGGATGGATCATTGAAAAATCTCCTATATACGACAGAAAGAATAAAATTGATGAATTTGCCTATGTGGCAGGATGTTCCGATGGTATTTATATCACTAACAGCAATGGTAATAATACTTCTATCGAAAACGAGAAAGAGCCAACCCTCCAATTTGAATCTGATAACCTTTCCTTTGAGATCGTTGCTTATTCAGAAAAAGCAATTGCCCTGTTCGGAGATACTAAAGAAATCAAAGATTTACTTAAAGCAATGGGTGGAAAATTCAATCCAAGACTGACACACAACAATGAAAAGCAAGCAGGATGGATATTTTCCAAAAGTAAGAGAGATGAATTAAACACAGTACTAAACTTAAACAAATAACAACTATGAAATCAACAGCATATTTCACACGAACTATATTAACACATTTAGAACAAAGGGCAACAGTAGACCCTTTGTTCGCCCAATCATTTGCCAATATAAGCAAGAACATTGATGATTGTTGTACTTACATTTTAAACGAAGTACAGAAAAGCGGTTGTAATGGCTTCACTGATGACGAAGTCTACTCAATGGCAGTACATTATTACGACGAAGAAAATATAGAAGTCGGTAAACCGATTGATGCCCGAATTGCAGTTAACCATGTTGTAGAACTGACAGAAGATGAAAAACAACAGGAACGCCAAGATGCCATTCAGAAAGTACAGAATGATGCCTATGACAAGATGATGCAACCCAAGAAAAAGACAACAGCTAAACAAACAGCCAATACCAACCAACTAAGCCTATTCTGACCTATGAAACCAAATAATAAATTCCAGCAACAAGTTGTAGAAGTAAGCAAGACATTACCTGCTATTACCAACGAACAAATACAATGGGGATATGATAATGCAATTGAATATCTCGGTTATCGATCAAAAAAAGGTATTGTAACCTGTGCCAAATGCGGACACTCATGGCAGGGAGAAGGGGAACTGATTACGACTATTTTAGGTTGTGATTGTCCGAACTGTAAATCAAAGCTGACTGTAAAAGCTACAGCCAAACGGACATTCAATGACAGCTATTATATGACTGTTATTGATACCCATAAAGGATATCAGGTACTACGCACTATTATGTTAGGATATACAAGCAAAATCGGAGAATTACCCAAATACAGAGCATCCGAAGTGACGCAACGTTGGATTGCTTCCGATGGGAAGTACTGCACATTTGCACGTCTTCGCCAAACAATGGGTACAATGTATTATGATTCTTGGATATTTCATACTCCATTGGAATTAAGACAAGAGATTGATGTCTATAATCGTATCTATACAGGTGCAGTATATCCAAAACAAAAACTAATACCTGAACTAAAACGTGCAGGCTATAAGAAAGCCTTATACAATCAAAAACCATTAGATTTATTTCGTATCCTACTAACGGATAGTAAAGCTGAAACGCTAATAAAAGCTAAACAAGCCAAGCTATTAAAGCGTATTATGGATAGCGGATGGAAGAACATTGATAACTATTGGCAATCGATTAGAATTTGTATTCGTAATAACTACAAAATCAAAGATGCTACCCTTTGGTGCGATTATATTGACTTACTTCGCTTCTTTGGCAAAGACTTGCGCAATGCAAAATATGTTTGTCCCGATAATCTGAAAGCAGAGCATGACCGCTATGTAGCCAAGAAAGCAAAAGCAGATGCTCAATTAGAGATTGAAAAGCAACTCGCAAAAGAAGATTCATTCAGAGAGGCAAAAGCCAAGTTTTTCGGATTGATATTTTCAGATGGATTAATTAATGTTCGAGTATTGGAAAGTGTCGCAGAGATAATAACCGAAGGTAAAGCCATGCATCATTATGCTCAGTATATGGTTATGCGTAGCCATTTAGATAACACGCAGAATATAAATCCGATATACTCCAAACGCTACGCATAATATTTTAAAACTTTTTCAAAAAGTCAATAAGGTTACCGTCTTT